>ERZ824480.461-NODE-461-length-54270-cov-11.524597_pt1 | contig 54270 bp, 48 predicted proteins | sample MGYA00519861_ERZ824480 | MGnify/ENA primary metagenome ERZ824480 (study PRJEB31778, sample SAMEA3449152) | human gut metagenome | biome: human gut; feature: human-associated habitat; material: faeces | place: United Kingdom | collected 2010/2012 ... | reverse complement strand
CGTGGTCAACGTGAGCGATAATGGCAACGTTGCGCAAATCGTTACGAACCATAAATTTCTACCTCTCTATTTAAAAAGACTTATAAAATACGAACGAACGTCATACAAATCTAAGTTTATAACAGAACAGGGTGGTTTGTCAAGATTGTATAAAAATTTTTTCTGCAATTCAGCATTATGCCCGTAAACTTTCCGCAGATTTGTGCGGCGTGTACCTTAAAAATATGTTATACTAAAGCCATAAAACGAACCGGAGGTGTTTTGCATTGAAGCTGACATTTTTAGGCGCGAACCATGAGGTGACCGGCAGCTGCACCATGCTGGAAGCGGCAGGGCAGCGGTTTCTCATCGACTACGGCATGGAGCAGGGTAAAAATGTGTACGAAAACCAGCCCCTGCCCGTAGCCCCCGGCGAGATCGACTTTGTGCTCATCACCCATGCCCATATCGATCATACCGGCCTTTTGCCGCTGCTGGCGCACAACGGCTTCCGGGGCAGGATCTACGCCACCATCCCCACGGTGGAGCTGTGCGGCATTATGCTGCGGGACTCGGCGCATATTCAGGAGTTTGAAGCCGAGTGGAAAAACCGCAAGGGCAAGCGCTCCGGCGCAGAGCCGGTGGAGCCCATGTACACCATACAGGACGCCGAAGCCGCCTGCCGCCTGTTCTTGGGTGTGGAGTACGGCAAGCGCATTAAGCTTGCCCCGGGCATCGAAGCACGGTTCGTGGACGTGGGGCACCTGCTGGGCTCTGCCAGCATCGAGCTGTGGATCACCGAGGGCAGCACCACCACAAAGCTGGTGTTCTCCGGCGATATCGGCAATCTGAATCAGCCCATCATAAAAGACCCCACCTATATCCAGCAGGCGGACTATGTGTTCATGGAGTCCACCTACGGCGACCGCAACCACGACCCCCGACCGGACTATGTGGCAGAGCTGGCAAAAATCTTGCAGCGCACCTTTGACCGGGGCGGCAACGTGGTGGTGCCCAGCTTTGCGGTGGGCCGCACGCAGGAAATGCTGTATTTTTTGCGGGAGATCAAGGAAAAAGGGCTGGTCAAAGGACACGGCAACTTCCCGGTCTACATCGACAGCCCGCTTGCCACCGAGGCCACCCGCATCTTCCGGGATACAGACCCCGACTGCTTTGACGCCCAGACCCGCGCTCTGCTGGAAAAGGGCATCGACCCCATCAATGTGCCGGGGCTGCGCATCAGCGTGACCAGTGACGACTCCCGCATGATCAACACCGACCGCACGCCCAAGGTCATCCTGTCCGCCAGCGGTATGTGCGAGGCCGGACGCATCCGCCACCACCTCAAGCACAACCTGTGGCGGCCGGAATGCACCATCCTTTTCGTGGGCTTTCAGGCGGTGGGCACCTTGGGACGCACTCTCATTGAAGGAACGGATTTGGTCAAGCTGTTCGGTGAGCCCATCGAGGTAAAGGCCGAGATCTGCCAGCTGACCGGTATGTCCGGCCATGCTGACAAGGACGGCCTGCTGCGCTGGGTGAATGCCTTTACGGAAAAGCCTCGGCGGGTGTTCGTGATCCACGGCGAGGACGAGGTGGAAAACCGCTTTGTGGACACCCTGACCGAGCAGGGCTTTACCGCCTGTGCACCCTACAACGGTGCGCAGTGGGCCATTGGTGCCGAGGGCGCAGTCTGCCTGCAAGAGGGCACAAAGGTCCGCGTGGAGCAGAGAACTGGCGAGGGTACAAACCGCGCCGCTACCGTGTTCCAGCGGCTGCTCAGCGCCGGTAAGCGCCTGCTGCGGGTCATCGAGCACAACGAGGGCGGTGCAAATAAAGATCTGGCAAAATTTGCCGACCAGATCAACGCTCTGTGCGACAAATGGGATAGGTGATGCGGTAGCATTTTGCAGCACAGCGGCCTAAGAAAAACGCAGCTGCGTCAAAAGCGGCGGGGCGAGCAGCGCTGCCGAAAAAAGAGGATAGATTTTTGTAAAAAACCGTTGACAAGCGCCACTCCGGCTGGTATAATAACCCATGTCGTCAGACACGAGGATAAACATCTGGGGGTTTAGCTCAGCTGGGAGAGCGCTTGCATGGCATGCAAGAGGTCACCGGTTCGATCCCGGTAATCTCCACCAGAAAAAAGCATCGCACAGAAATGTGCGGTGCTTTTCTTGTATCTGCCGTGCTGAACTCCCTCAGTCACGGCTTACGCCGTGACAGCTCCCTCGGGGAGGGAGCCCTTGGCATAGCGGTGATATTTCCGGCTAAAGTACAAAGTTTGCGGACGCGTCAGTTACGCCCTCTCAGGCGCTCCCGCGCCAGCTCCCCCAAGGGGGGAGCCAAGCCGTAAAGCCCATTGCGAAAGCATTAGGTGTAAAGAGAAAGCTTCCGGCAGTGCTTTTGGCTCTCCCTTTGGGAGAGCTGGATTTGCGAAGCAAAGACTGAGAGGGCGAGGACGGCAAGATGTGCAAATGCCGCTCCCGGTCGCAGCCCATCCGGTGAAAAATGCGTTTTGAGCACTCCGCAGAGTGCGACAAACGCAAAATTATAAAGAACCTTTCCGCGGAATATGGTCAGAGCGAAGCGGAGACCATTTCAAATCGTCCCATTCGCAGGGGACAGGCTGCAAAGCGTTTGCAGCTTTGCAGCCCCTAAATTCATACTGGACATTTGCACAAAGTTATGGTATAATTCTTTCTGCAATTGCGGGTATAGTACATCGGCTAGTATATCAGCCTTCCAAGCTGAGGAGGTGGGTTCGATTCCCATTACCCGCTCCACAAGACCTGAACCTTGAACGGTTCGGGTCTTTTCTTTTTGTCCGGGCAGCCATCTTGCCAACCGGCGGCGGAAATGCTACAATAGAGCCATAAAACGCTGAAAGGGGAACGCTGCTATGGAATTCCGCGATAAACCGATGGAGAATCTTATCCGCTTGCAGGAGAAGGATATCTGCAAAAATATCAACGCCCTGCTGCTGGAGGGCGAGCAGATCGTGGGCGCTTACAAGACGGTGCGCGATCAGGTGGTGTTCACCAGTCACCGCATCATCATGGTGGATATGCAGGGGGTCACGGGCACGCGGCAGCAGCTTTTTGTGCTACCCTACCGCAAGGTGCTGCACTACGGCATCCAGACAGCGGGCTTTGGCGACCCGCTGCAGGCGTCCCAGCTGACGGTCTGCTTTGCGGACGGCCACGAGGCAAAGTTTGGCTTTATCGGGCAGAAGGACCTGTTTCAAGTGGCAAACGCCATCAGCGCCCGCATTCTGTAAAAAACTGTAAACCAAAAGCCGCTGCACAAAGGGTTGTGCGGCGGCTTCTTTTTTTGAGATCACATCTGTGAAAAAACGGTTCAGAAGTGCCCGCAGGCACTTCTGAACCATCAATTTAAAATTGATTTTCCGCTGAAGATGGCCAAAGCAAAGCGGAGGCCATTAAAATAGTTTTGCAGCGTTGCACCAAAGATTTATGCGTGCGCCGTTTTGCGCACCAGCTGCCGGTGCATCAGCGCCATCAGCACCAGAAATACCAGCAGATAGAAGGGGAAGAGCGCCGGGGTGATGTTGTTGGCCAGCAGACCGAACAGCGGCGGCATGGCCAGATTGCCCACATAGGCGCTGCTCATCTGGATGCCGATGACGGCCTGAGAATTCTGTACGCCGAAGTGCGCCGGGGTGGAGTGGATGACGCTGGGGTAGATGGGCGCACAGCCCAGCCCTACCAGCACAAGCCCTGCCAGCGCAAAGACCTGCGCCCCGGGCAGCAGCAGGGCGGCAATGCCCACGCCCAGCACTGCAAACCCCAGACGGATCATCTGATCGTCGCTCAGTTTCAAGGTCAAAAAGCCGCAGACGCCCCGCCCCACTGTGATGCCGATATAGAACAGGCTGGCAAAGCTGGCAGCCGTCTGGGCGGGCACCTGCCGCACAAGGGTCAGGTAGCTGCTGGCCCAAAGCCCGGCGGTGGTCTCCAGCGCGCAGTAGCAGAAGAAGCAGAGCATCACTTCCTTCGCGCCCGGCAGCGCGAACACCTGCGGCAGGGTCAGCGCCTTGGGCACGGTGTCGTCCGGGGCGGCGTCGGAGCGTTTATGCCACAGGGGCAGGCTGCAAAAAAGCACGGCAGAAAGTGCAATCTGGAACAGGGCGATGTACCGGTAACCGCTGCTCCAGCTCAGCCCGCCGGAAAGCGCCGCGCCCATCACCATAGGGCCGATGGTGGTGCCCACGCCCCACATACAGTGCAGCCAGCTCATGTGGCGGCTTTCGTAATGCAGGGCAACGTAGTTGTTCAGGGCGGCATCCACGCTGCCCGCGCCCAAACCGTAGGGCACGGCCCACAGGCAGAGCATCCAGAACTGGCCGGAGACCGAGAAACCGAACAGCGCCGCAGCGGTCATGCCCACGCTGAGGGCGGTCACTCTGCCCGTGCCCAGCGCCCGGGTGAGCCGGTCGCTGTTCAGACTGGAAACGATGGTGCCCAGCGAGATGATCATAGACAGGATGCCCGCATAGGAAAAGGGGATGCCCAGCTGGGGGTACATGGTGGGCCATGCAGACCCCAGCAGGGAATCCGGCAGGCCAAGGCTGATAAAGGCCAAGTAAATGATAGGCAGCAAAAGCTGTGTCATAGGAAAAGTTCCTCCGCAGATGATTTGATGGCGTGTCCCGCAGTGTATGCGGGTGCGCTATAAGAATAACATGACCGGATGGGAAATCATAGGGCAAAAGCGCCTGCTTTTTACAACAAAACAGGCGTTTCTTTGAATTGATCCGTGAAAATGCGTTTGCCGTGGCCTGTGGGCCACGGCAAACATAAAATAGAAATAGACTTCCGCTGAAGATGACCAAAGCGCAAGCGGCCATTCTGGATCGTCTTTTAGTTTTCGCTGTTCTTTTCCAGATACACGGTGGTGGAGGGGAAGGCGAAGTCCACGCCGTTTTTCTGCATCACGTCCATCAGGTCGAGATTCAAATCGTTCTGCATCTGCAAAAAGCGGGTCATGTCGGCGGTGCGCAGATAGGCGGACACCAGCAGGTCGATACTGGAAGCCCCAAAGCCGCTCAGCTCCACCAGCACCGAGTCCTCGTAGGTGTAGGGGCTGGCCTTGAGCATGGAGGTCAGGTCGGTCATCAGCTGTTCCAGCTGGGGACGGGTGGTGTCGTAGGTGACCCCGAGGGTGAAGCGGTACAGCCGCTTGTTACGCAAAGTACCGTTGTTGATGGTGGCAGAGCTGACCGTGCTGTTGGTCAGGATGTACACCGAGTTATCCAGTGCGCGGACTTTGGTGGAGCGGAAGTTGATGTCCACAACCTCGCCGGAAACGTCACCCACGGTGATCCAGTCACCGATGGAAAAGGGCCGGTCCAGTAGGATGACCAGCCCGCTGAATAGGTTTTTGGCGCTGTCCTGCGCCGCCAGAGAGATAGTCAGACCGACAAGACCCGCACTGGCTACGATGCTGCCCACCGGTAGGCCGGTCTCCTGCGCCATGGTCATAATGCCCAGAACCACGATGAGAACTTTGTACACCTTGTTCAGCAGGGTGGTCAGGGTACGGTTGGCGCGCACCTCCTCGCCGCAGTTTGCCAACAAAAGGTCGGTAAGGTCGGCAGCGGCGTACAGTCCCTGACACACAAAAAAGGTGGCGGCCAGCTCAAAGACTGTGAGCAGAAATTTACTTACGCCGGGAATGGCCCACGGCAGGCTGGCCGCTGCGGCATAGATGAACGCCGCAAGGGTGAGCCGCTGCACCGGCACGGCAAAGCTGCGCAGCAGGATGGGCGTACCCGCCAGCCGCCAGCTGCGGCGCAGCAGGGCAGGGCATACCCGGCGGGACAAAAGCTGCCGCGCCAGCCAGCCAAGCACCAGCAACAGCGCCGCGCACACCACGCGGGCGGCAAAGGCCGCCCAGCCCTCCAGCAGCAGCGAGCCAAGCTCGAAGCCAAGGTTACGGATCGAGAAAATCATGGAAAACCTCCTGTGTTTTTTCACAACGCATATTATGATAGCATACTCTGCCGCCCGGGGCAAGGAAAGAAAGGTGAAAACACACTTTGATAAAAAATATGCAATCTTTCAAAAAGGGGTTGACAGCGCCGCAGTACCGCGCTATACTCTAGGCCAGAAAGTTCGTTTCAGGGCGGGGTGCAATTCCCCACTGGCGGTAAAGTCCGCGACCACCCGCAAGGGTGCTGACCCGGTGCAACTCCGGGACCAACGGTATAGTCCGGATGCAAGAAACGGCAGGCAAATTGCGTCTGTGTGCCCTGTTGCAGTCTTTATTGCAGCAGGGCGCTTTTTGGTTTGTCTTTCCGGTTCGATCCAGCGCGAAAAGGGCTTTCCGAACAAATTTGAACGGGGCGTATCCCCCGGGGAGGACAACTACCATGAAAAAGAATACCACCCACAACCTGACCGTTGCCGCCATGCTTAGCGCGGTCGCCTTTATCCTGATGTTCATCGAGTTTCCGCTGCCGATGCTCATCCCGTCCTTCGTCAAGATGGACTTCTCCGACCTGCCCGCCCTGCTGGGTGCCTTTGCACTGGGCCCGGTGTACGGCGTGGTCATCAGCTTTATGAAGAACCTGCTGCACATCATCATCAAGGGCACCTCCACCGCCTGCGTGGGCGAGCTGTGCAACTTTATGCTGGGCGCTGTGTTCTCCGCTGTGGCGGGCTTTGTCTATAAGCGCCACAAGAGCCGCAAAACCGCTATTCTGGGTGCCATTGCCGGTGCAGCCGTTATGGCGGTGTTCAGCGTGCCCTCCAACTACTTCATCACCTACCCGGCCTATGTGCAGTTCTACCACATGCCGCTGGAGGCTATTTTGGGCATGTATCAGGCCATCCTGCCCTCTGCCGACAGCCTGATCAAGTGCCTTGTGATCTTCAATATGCCCTTCACGCTGGTCAAGGGTCTGCTGGATGCCGTGTTGTGCCTGCTGATCTATAAGCCCTTGTCTCCCATCCTGCACGGCCGCAAGTAAGCTGCTGCCATGCAGAAAGAGAACGATTTTGAATGGCCGCCGCGTTCGCTCTGGCCATATTCAGCGGAAGAATAATTTTATATTTGTGGTTCAGAAACGCCTGCGGGCGTTTCTGAACCACTTTTTCATAAGAAGGGGATGCGGCGGTTCAATGCGGTTTACGAATGTGACCTCTCCTGTGAAAAGAAAGAGCCGGAAAGTCCGCAGACTTTCCGGCTTTTTGAATTTATAGGAAATTTTACGCCAGCGCGCCCTTATCCAGCCATTTGCCCCGCGCCATGCGCAGCAAAAACAGTACGCCGCGGGTGCAAAGCTCGGCGCACATGGCTGCCCATACGCCCACCAGCCCAAAGCGGGGAGCCAGCAGAACAGCCAAGGTCAGCCGCACGCCCCACATACTGATAAGGTTCAGCACAAAGCAGCCGGTGCTGTCGCCCGCGCCCTGCATGGAGCCGCTGGCCACGATGCTTGCCCCGAACATGGGCTCGGCAAAGGCTTCGATGCGCAGCACCCGCGCGCCCAGCGCAATAACGGCGGCATCGGCGGTGAAGATGCCCATCAGCTGCGGGGCAAACACATACAGCCCCACACCGGTAAGCGCCATGATGCCCATGCCCATGGCGGTGCACAGCCACGCAAAGCGCTTTGCCATGTCCCGGCGGTTTGCGCCCACGGCCTGTCCCACCAGCGCAAGGGCGGCGTCCTGAATGCCGTAGCCCGCCATGTAGCACAGGCTCTCGGCGCTGACCCCCAGACTGTTGGCGGCAATGGCGGTAGTGCCCAACCCGGACACGATGCGCACCAGCAGCACCTGTGCCGAGGACAGGGCAGCGCGCTCTGCCGCCAGCGGTGCGCCCACCTTCCATACGTTGTGCAGGCAGGCGCGGGTAATGTGCCAAGAGCCGGGCTTGCGGATGCACAGTGGGCCGTCCCGCAGCAGCAGAACGCCCAGCGCCAGCGTGCCGCCCACTGCATTGGCAAGGGCTGTGCCCAGCGCCGCGCCCGGCACGCCCCATCCCAGACCCCAAACTGTGATGTTTTGACCGAACATCGTCATTTCACGGGTGGGGTTGATGAGGAAAAAGTTGAAGATGATGTCCAGCACGCAGGTGAAGATGCTGATAAGGCCGGGGGTAAGCGCATCACCGGTGGAGCGCAGCATGGCGGCGTAGGTGCCCATGGCCATGATAAAGGGCAGGGAAGCCGACCAGATGGCAAAATAGGCCGAAGCGTTTGTCTGCAATGCCGTGTCTGCGCCCAGCCATCCGGGCAGAAACCGGCTGATGCCCACGCCAAAGGCCGCTGCCGCAAGACCCACCGCCAGATTGAACAGCATGGACTGCCGCAAAACGCCCCGGGCGTCCTGCTGGCGGTCTGCGCCCAGATACTGCGCCACCTGAATGGAAAACGCCATGCACAGCCCGGCCAGCATCCCGTGCAGCAGCCATGTGCTGGAACTGACGATGCCAATGGAAGCGGTGGCGGCGGCACCGATATGCCCCACCATGGCTGCATCGATGTACTCCATGGCGGTGACTACGATCTGCTGCAAAATGGAAGGGATGCTCAGCGTCAGCGCCACCTGTGCGGTGTGGCGCAGCGGCACCTGCTCGCCCTGCCGCATCCGGGCAGAGAGCTGCTCAAGTGTAATGGACATGGAACCTCCTGCATTGTGAGTGAAAACTACAGACTAATACATTATTATAAAGAGCCGCAGGAGAAAAGTCAATCCGCAGCGAATTTTGCCGCCGGGATTGATTTTTGGGCAAGGGCGTGATACACTCACAACGTACTATACAGAAAGAAAGAGGAATGTTATCTTATGATCCAAATGCTTACCTCTGTCATCGGGCAGCGGGGCGTAGATGCCATGGCGTTTTTGCTGGCATTTGTCCTGACCGCCCTGACGGATTCCATTTTCCGCGATAAACTGCCCCACGACCACGGCCGCGCCTTTGCGGTGAACGGCGAGCTTTCCAAGGGCAAGGCGCGCGGCTCCGGACTGATCTTTGTACTGTGCATCGCGCTGGTGTCGCTGGCATTTCTGCCCTTCAACACAGAGTATGTGGTGTACAATGTGCTGCTCATCGCCTCCATGCTCTCCGGCTATCTGGACGATGCCGCCGAGACCGCGTGGAACGAGTACAAAAAGGGCATCATCGATTTTGTCATTGCGGTGCTGGCGGGCGTCACCTACCTGAACTTCAACGGCTGCGGGGTGCACTTCTTGCAGTGGAGCTTCACGCTGCCCTACGCGGTGTACCTGCTGCTCATCGTCATCCTTATCTGGGCAAGCATCAATGTGGTCAACTGCACCGACGGCGTGGACGGCCTTTCCGCTAGTCTGGCAGTGGTGACCATTGGCACCTACCTGCTGGCCTATAAGACCGAACTGGGTGTGTACGCCACCGCCGGCGTGGTGTTCATCGGTGCGCTGCTGGCCTATCTGTGGCTCAACGCCAAGCCCTCCAGCCTGCTGATGGGCGATGCCGGCAGCCGCGCAATGGGCTTTTTCATCGCCATGCTGTCCCTCAAGTGCGGTCATCCGTTTGCCTTTTTGCTGGCGGCTATCGTGTTCATCGCAGACGGCAGCTTGGGCATTCTGAAGATCAGCCTGAAGCGTTTTCTGCACATCTGGATCTTGAAAAACACCCTGACTCCCCTCCACGACCATGTGCGCAAGCGCAAGGGCTGGAGCGACGAGCAGGTGGTAGCCCGCTGGCTCATTCTGCAGTGTGTGGCCTCGGCCCTGCTGCTGCTCCTTGTGCGGGGCTGATACCCGTTACAATTCCGCCCGTAAAAATACAAGCCCGGAAAGTCTGAGGACTTTCCGGGCTTGCTCTGTCTTAAAACGATCTTCTCAGCATTCCACTCCGGCTTTTTTGCACGCCGCCTGCACCACATGCCCTACCAGCACCGAGGTGGTCACGGTGCCCACGCCGCCGGGTACGGGGGTGATGGCGTCCACCACCGGCTCTGCGGCGGCAAACTGCACGTCACCGCACAGCTTGCCCTCCTCGTTCACATGGATGCCCACGTCCACGACCGTCTGGCCTGCCCGCAGGCAGTCTGCGCCCACAGCGGCCATTTTGCCCATGGCGACCACCACGATGTCGGCCTGCTTGCACACCTCCGGCAGGTTCCGGGTGCGGGAGTTGCACAGGGTAACGGTGGCGTTTTCCCGGTCCAGCATCATGGCGGCGGGCTTGCCCACCACAAGGCTGCGTCCCACCACCACGGCACGTTTGCCGGAAAGGGGGACGCTATAATACTTCAAAATTTCCATGCAGGCCTGCGCGGTGCAGGGGGCATAGCCTAAATCGGTATTCGTGAACACCCCGGCCAGCGAAGCGTCCGTAATGCCGTCAACGTCCTTTTCCGGGCGCAGGGCGGCGCGGACGGTGCGGTCATCGAACTGCTTGGGCAGGGGACGGAACAAAAGACAGCCGTGGATGCCGTCGTCTGTGTTCACCTCGTCCAGTACCCGGAGCAGCTGCTCCTGCGTGGCATCGGCGGGCAGCACAAACTGCCGGACGGCAACGCCCACCTTACCGCAGCGGGTCATTACGCCCCGCTCGTAGGAGAGGTCGTCCTCTCGCTCGCCTACCCGCACCACGGCCAGCGTGGGGGTGATGCCTTTGGCTTTCAACTGCTCGCAAAGCGCCGCGTTGCGCTCGTTCATGGCGGCCACCACCGGCGCGCCCTTTAAAATCGTTGCCATATACTTTCCCTCATTTGTGATATTATTTATTGCGGAGTTTTCCGCTGACGGCGGTGAATACTTCGTCTGCCCGGGGCACAAACTCTGCAAGCAATGCGTCTGCCCGGGCGTCCAGCGCGGCGGCGTGGGCGCGGTCTGCCATCAGTTTTGTATTGATGAACACATTCAGGCTTGCGGCCTGCAGGGCGGCCTTGCACAGCACGGCGGCGCAGCCTGCGTCCGACACCGCCAGCACGCTGCCTTTGGCGGCGTACTGCCCGGCCAGCGCGATGCCCTCGGCGCACTTTTCCATGATCTGCAGCGGCACGGCGCTTGCACCGTCCAGTGCGGCTTCCAGCACAGCGGCCTTGTGCGCGGCCTGCTCCGGGGTGTCCTTGGGCAGGCCGTAGGCCGCAGCCAGCGGCGCAAAGGCGTCGGCATCGGCCTGTACCAGTGCTTCCAGCTCCAGCCGCAGGGCTTCAGCCCGGGCGTTCAGTGCCTGAATGTCCGCTTCCACGGCGGCGTACTTCTTTTTGCCGGTGGTCAGGCAGCCCACCATGTTGCCCAGCGCCACACCGGCAGCGCCTGCCAGCGCGGCGGTGCCGCCGCCGCCCGGCGTGGGCGCTTTGCTGGCAAGCTGTGCCAGAAACTGCGCGCAGCTTAAATCGTTCATTTCCATGTGTAGATACCCCTCTCTGTTACAAAGGCGTCCAGCCGCTGGTCGTGGTCGTCCACGGCGGCGCGGGGGACGCGCTGAACTTCCAATGCAATGCCGATCTTCACCGCCCGGGTGCAGCGGGGCAGGTAGCGGTCGTAGTAGCCCTTGCCCATGCCCACCCGGCGGCAGTCTGCGTCAAAGGCGGTGCAGGGCACCAGCACCAGATCCAGCTGCTCCGGCTGCAAAAGGGTGGAGCGTTCCAGTACCGGCGTGCGGATGCCGTACTGTCCCACCGCCCAGCCGTCCGCGCCCGGCACGGCTGCGGTAAGGGTAAAGCCCTCGCCGCATACCGGGTAGGCTACCGTTTTACCCTGCCGTGCGGCCTCGGCAGCTACGGCGGCAAGGTCGGCTTCGCCCCCAAAGGCTGCGTAGAGCAAAAGGGTATGGGCGGTGCGGTAGGCGTCCAGTTCCAGCACCCGGCGGCACAGCGCCGCGTTGGCGGCGGCGCGCTGCGGCGCATCCAGCGCCTTGCGGGCGGCACGGCCAGCGGTACGCTGCGCCTGTTTTTCCTCGGCAATGGTCATACAAAACACCTCGCTTCACCTGTGGGGGAAGAAACTTGAAAAATATACAAAATCGACAGCGCATTTTTATACAAACATAATAAACACTTCAGACAAAAAAAGCAAGCCTTTTGGCGAAAAGAGGATTGAAGCCGCCGCCGCTTTCTGCTATGATTATGTTACAGCAGCAAACGCCGCGCGGGCGCTGCGCTGAGAGAACCTGCAACATTTTGTGGAGAGGGGCAAGTGAAATGTACAAGGATATGATGGACACCATCGGCATGGTCAATGCAACCGACCCGGAACTGGGCGCAGCCATGGAGCGGGAGCTGACCCGTCAGCGCGAGAACATTGAGCTGATCGCCAGCGAGAACATCGTTTCGCCCGCCGTGATGGCAGCCATGGGCAGCGTGCTGACCAATAAGTACGCCGAGGGTCTGCCCGGCAAGCGCTACTACGGCGGCTGCGTCTATGTGGACGAGGTGGAGAATATTGCTATCCAGCGCGCCTGCCAGCTGTTCGGGGCAAAGTACGCCAACGTCCAGCCCCATTCCGGCGCACAGGCCAACCTTGCCGTGTATTTTGCCCTGCTGGAGCTGGGCGATACCGTCATGGGCATGGACCTTTCGCAGGGCGGTCACCTGACCCATGGTTCCCCGGTGAATATGTCCGGTAAAAATTACCACTTCATCTCCTACGGTGTCGGCGCAGACGGCGTGATCGACTACGCCGAGCTGGAAAAGCAGGTGCGCAAGGTGCGCCCCAAGATGCTGGTGGCGGGCGCTTCTGCCTACCCCCGCGCCATCGACTTTGAAAAACTGGCCGAGATCGCCCACGGCTACGGCGCATATCTGATGGTGGATATGGCGCACATTGCCGGTCTGGTGGCGGGCGGTCAGCACCAGAGCCCCGTACCCTACGCCGATGTGGTGACCACCACCACCCACAAGACCCTGCGCGGCCCGCGCGGCGGCCTGATCCTGACCAACAACCCCATCATTGCCAAGCGCATCAACTCGGCAGTGTTCCCCGGCACGCAGGGCGGCCCGCTGGAGCACGTTATTGCAGCAAAAGCCGTCTGCTTTGGCGAGGCACTGAAGCCGGAGTTCAAGGAATATGCCCGCAAGATCGTGGAAAATGCACAGGCGCTGGCTGCGGCCTTGCAGCAGCGTGGGGTCAAGCTTGTTTCCGGCGGCACTGACAACCACCTGATGCTCATCGACCTGCGGGACGAAGAGTGCACCGGCAAGGACTTGGAGCAGCGTCTGGACAGCGTGCACATCACCGCCAACAAGAACACCGTCCCCGGCGAGATCCGCAGCCCCTTTGTGACCTCCGGCGTGCGTCTGGGCACCCCGGCTGTCACCACCCGCGGCATGGGCGCAGCCGAGATGCAGGTGATCGCGGACTGCATTGCAGACTGCATCTGGCACTATGAGGAAAAGAAGGACGAGATCAGCGCCCGCGTTCTGCGCCTGACCCGGGAGTTCCCGCTGTACCAGTAAAAGCAACGTGTAAATAACAAGGCATCCGCAGCCGTTCTGCTGCGGGTGCCTTTTGTTACAAAACCAGAAGAGCCGGAAAAAGGAGAAAAACGATGGAAAGCTTAGGCCTTTTGCATCTGTATTACGGCGACGGCAAGGGCAAGACCACAGCCGCCATGGGGCTTGCCCTGCGGGCACTGGGCAGCGGAAAACGTGTGGTCATCGTGCAATTTTTAAAGGGCGGGCAGAGCGGGGAAATCCCGCTGCTGGAGCAGCTGGGCGCCACCGTTTACCGGGGCAAGGCCGGGCAGAAATTCGTCTTTCAGATGAACGAGGCGGAAAAGGCCGCTACCCGCGCCTTGCAAAACAAAAACCTTGCGGCGGCGCTGGCGCAGCCCTGTGATATGCTGGTGCTGGACGAAGCCGGCAGCGCGTGGGAGCTGGACATGGTGGACAAAGCCCTGTTGCAGCAGGCGGTGCTGCAACGCCCCGCCGGGCAGGAGTGCGTCCTGACCGCCCACGCAGCCCCCGGGTGGATGCTGGATGCCGCAGATTACCTCACTGAGATGTGCTGTCGCCGCCACCCCTACCAGAAGGGCATTGCCGCACGGAAAGGCGTGGAGTATTAAGGTTATAGCAAAAGGAGTTGTTACGCATGATGCAACAACTCCTTTTGCGGTTTTATACATTCCAGAACGCTGCCAGCGCCTTTTCCAGCGCGGCGGTACCGGGCAGATACTGGATGTGCTGCCAGTGCGGCGGGAACAGACGGGCGGTGTCGGGCTGCGCAAAGCGGTCGTCCAAAAGCAGCACCACGCCTTTGTCCTGCGGGGTGCGCACCACCCGCCCGGCGGCTTGTAGCACCTTGTTCATGCCCGGGTAGCGGTAGGCGTAGTCGAAGCCGCAGCCGGACTGCTCCTCGTAATACCGGCGCAGCATCTCTTGCCGGGGGTTCACCTGCGGCAGACCCACCCCCACGATGGCGCAGCCGATGAGCCGGTCGCCCACTAAATCCACCCCTTCGCCGAAGATGCCGCCCATCACGGCAAAGCCCAACAGCGTTTTGGCGGGGCGGGGCACAAACTGCGCCAGAAACTCCGCACGCCCGGCATCGTCCAAGCTGCGCTGCTGTACAAGGGTGGAGATGTCCGGCCAGCGGGCGGCAAAAGCCTCGTACACCTGCTGCAAATAGGCGTAGCTGGGGAAAAACGCCAGATAGTTGCCGGTCTTGCCCTTTGCCAGCGCCGCCAGCGCATCGGCTACGGCGGGCACACTGGCTTCCCGCTGGCGGTAGCGGGTGGAGATGCCCGGCAGGCAGAACAGCCCCAGATTTTCCGGCGGGAAGGGGCTTGGCAGCGCCACCGCCCGGGCATTGGCGCAGCCCAGTACGTTGCGGTAGAAAGCGGGCGGGGTCAAGGTGGCACTGAACAGCGCCGCGCTGCGCCCTGCCGCCAGACTGGCATCCACAAAGGGCGCGGGGTCTAAGCAGAGCAGATGCAACTCCAGCTCGCTGCCCCGGGCGGTGAGCTGGGTAACAAAATGGCTGTCGTACCGGTCGGCGGCGCGGGCGATGTCCTGCAAGGCAAAGTATAACTCCAGCAGCTGCGCATGGGCGGGGTCCTCGGGGTTCTGTTCCAGCCAGTCCTGCAAGGGCGTGTGCACCGCCCGCAGGGCAGCGGGCAAAGCGGCAGGCAGCTGCTGCAAAAACACGGTGCCATCCCGGGCATACAGTGGCTCCGGCAAGGCGAAATCCGGGACGGTCTCGGCGGGCAGCAGGCTCACCTGCGTAGGCTCGGTCTCCCCGGCGGGCTCTGCACCTGTGCGGGGCGCAGCCTGTGCACAGGCTTTGCGCGCCGCCAGAAAGACCTTATCCGCCTTGGTCAGTGCGGTTTTCAGGCTGCTTTTGCCCTTGCCCAGCGCCCGCTTTGCTTCGGTCAGGCTGCTTTTGGCAAACTGCGCCGAGTACATGGCGCGGGCTCTGTCCGGCAGGTTGTGCGCTTCGTCAATGAGGAACAGCCAGTCCCCGGCGGCATCAAAAAAGCGCTTCAGGTGCACCACAGGGTCAAACAGATAGTTGTAGTCCCCAATGACCACATCGCACCACTCGCTCAAGTCCAGCTCCAGCTCAAAGGGGCACACCGAGAACTGCCGGGCGGTGTCCGCCAGTGCGGCGCGGCTGAAACTGCCGCTGCCATCCAGCAGAGCCGCCAGCGCATCCTTGCGGCGGTCGTAGTAGCCGTTGGCAAAGGGGCATACTTCCGGCAGACAGGCAGGGTGCCCTTCGGCGTCCGGGTGCAGACAAGCCTTTTCCTTGGCGGTCAGGGTCACGCTGCGCAGGGCGAGACCGGGCTGGGCGGCACGCAGCCGCGCGATGGCGTCCTCGGCGGCGGCTTGAGTAGTGTTGCGGGCAGTTAGGTAGAACAGCTTTGCGCCGCAGCCCTCGCCCATGGCTTTTAAAGCAGGGAAGAGCGCGCTCATGGTCTTGCCGATGCCGGTGGGCGCCTGACAAAAGACGCGGGTGCCGCCCTTGCGGTCGGCGCTTTTTCCAGCGCGGCAGGCGCGGTACACTTCACCCGCCAGCGCCCGCTGCCCGGGGCGGTATTCCGCAAAGGGGAATTGCAACGCCGCAAGGCTCTGGCTGCGCCGGGTGTCCCAGTCCAGCTGCCGCTGCGCCCACGGGGCGTACTGCGTTAAAAGCTGCTGCAAAAACTGCTCCAGCTGCTGCCGGGTGAACTGCCGCGTAAAGCGCAGGATTTGGTCAGTGTCAACTTGGTAATAGGTCAGCCGCACGGCAAGCGCATCCAGTCCCTGCTGGCTGCTGTAAATGGCGGCATACACCATGCCCTGCGCCCAGTGGCAAGGGTTCAGTTCCTCGGTGATCTCCTCATAAGGCACAGTGGTGGTCTTGATCTCGTCGATGGTCACGGTGCCGTTTTCGTCGGTGAAAATGCCGTCTGCCCGGCCCTCCAGCGTAAAGGCGATGCCGCAGGCTTCCCGCTCCGCGCTGAGGAATACCTCGGCCTGATAGCCCTCCCCGGCGGCCTTTTGCAGCTTGCGGTGGATGCGTGCGCCCTCGTTGGCGCGGTCAAAGCCGGTAAAGCGGCTGTCGATGCTGCCGGTGCGCAGCAAAAACTCCACCAGCTGCCGGATGGGCAGATGGATGCTTGCCAAGGCGTTTCACCTCCGTTTTTTTCGTTATCCTACCCCGAACAGCTCCATGCACTGGGCGGCTGCGGCATCTACCTGTGCAAAGTTCACGGCGGTGCGGTAGTAGGTCTCCAGTTCATCATGGCAGCTTTTTGCCTGTGCCATCAGGGCACAGGCCTGTTCCAGCAGCTCGGCGGCGGCGCGCTCGTTGAAACGCAGCCGTGCCCGACAGGCGGAAAGGTTCTCCCTATCCACAAAACGGCTGCACCGCACGGTCTGTGCCGCAGACAGCCGCACCGGATGCCAGCGGTTGTCGGTCAGGAACGCCAGCCGCAGGGAGGGAATGATAATGTGGTCAATTTTATCCTCCGGGTGCATGGCGCAGGGGCAGGTGATGATGTGGTAGCCCCGCGCCAGCGCCTCGGCGCGGATGAGCTCCAGCAGCAGGCGGGAGACTGCCCCGTAGTCATCCCGGAAGAGGATGCACCGGTCGGCCAGCGCCTGCACTGTGCCCTGATAGAACACCTCGCCCTTGGGCGTGATGGCCGAGAGCAGCCGCAGCTCTTCAGAACCCATCTCCTCAGTGCGGGGCAACAGGCGGGTGCACAGCCGCTTGACGTAGCGGCGCACCTTCTCAAAGTTTGCGCTGCACGCTTCGGCGCGGCGGCTGTCCAGCAGCAGGCTGCCCGCCGAGGCCACATACCGCGCCGCCCGGCTGCGCAGCAGCTGGTTGCGGGCGAACAGGGCGGTCACCTCGTCCTTGTGGGGGTGCAGGGCATCGGCGTCGATGGTGTGGTACAAACTCAGCACCCGCTCGTCTGCGCCGGGGGCTTCCGGTTCCACCACATGGGGTGCGGTGGCGTCGATGATGGCGCGTTTCTGCCGCAGGAACACCACCCCGTCCAGACTGTCGGGGTCGCTGGCGCAGTGGATGCGCTGGATAGGTTCGCCTTTGTCCTGCGCGGCGCGCGCCAGCCGCTTCATCAGGGTAGATTTGCCGCAGCCCGGCCCGCTTTTGAGCAGCACCAGCTGCATCCCGGGCTCCCGGCGCAGCGGCGCAAAGTAGCCCTTGAACCCGGCGGGCGTTGTAGCGCCCAAAAAGAAATCCACAGAAGGATGCACGGAACTTTCCATACAAAAACACCTCTCTTTTGCTTTACAGTATGCAAAAGCGGCGCGGTTGGTTCCTGTCCTTATTTATGATAGGTATGCTTGCACACGGCGGCAATGGTGTCCCGCAGCACGGTAAAATCCGCAAAGGCTTCGGGTTTGTTCTGGGGTTGGCGCAGCAGGGCGGCGGGGTGGAAGGTACCCATAAACAGGATGCCGCTTTTTTCAATGATCTGCCCGTGCTCCCGGGTGACGGAAAAATCCTGCCGGATCATCCGCTGGGCGGCAATGCGCCCAAGGCAGACCACGATCTTAGGCTGCAGCAGCCGGAACTGCTCCCGCAGCCACGGCATACAGGCTTCGCTCTCGGCGGGCAGCGGGTCGCGGTTCTGGGGCGGGCGGCACTTGACGATGTTGGCGATATAGCAGTTTTTGCTGCGGTCAAGGTCGATGGCAAACAGGTATTTGTCCAGCAGCTGGCCGCTGCGCCCCACAAAGGGCAGACCCTGCTCGTCCTCGTTCTGGCCGGGACCCTCGCCCACAAACAGCACCTCGGCGTCCGGCACGCCCTGCCCGAACACTACGTTCGTCCGGGTGGCGCACAGCTCGCACCGGGTACAGGCAAGGCATTCGGCCTTTAAAGTATCCATATCCATGGAGAACATCTCCTTTAAAATCAGATTGGCGGTTTATTTGCAAATTACAACATTGTAAACTATAACACAGATTCAAGAGTACGGCAAATACCCAAAAGAGATTATCTTGGTTTCTTGAAAAAAACACCTGCGTATGATAAAATGAGCTTGAAGAAGGGAGCGGGTAAAATGCCGGTATTAAGCATATTTTATGGCATCATCGTCAGAATGTACCGAGAGCAGGGTGGAAAACACAATATGCCGCATATCCATGCGGAATATTCCGGAGAAGAGATCGTGATGACGCTGGATGGGACGATCTTGGAAGGCGGCTTTCCGAAAAACAAGCTGAAGCTGCTGGAAGCGTGGGTGGTAATACACCACGATGATCTGGAAGCGAATTGGAAGCTGTTGAGCAATGGTGAGCAGTTCTTCCGTATTGACCCTTTGAAATAAGGAGTGATCTTATGTTACAGCCAAAATTGACCAAGGTGGAGACCATAAGTCCCTTGAAGCTTCGCCTGTTCTACGAAACGGGTGAGGTGAAGCTCTTTGATGTTGCGCCCTATGCAACGGGTCCGTGGTACGGACAGCTGAAAGACGAAAGCTATTTCAATGCGGTGCAGCTGCTGCCCGGCGGCGTGGGTATCGAATGGCCGGAGGGGCAGGACGTTGCGCCCCACGAGCTGTATGAGAACAGCATCCTCGTAAAGAAAACTGCATGATGGAGCATCTGCCTATAGAGCCTGTGAACGACACGGGTTCTTTTTTATATTTGCAGGGGAAAATATCCCTTAAAACCAGTATGATATTTTATTCACAAATCAAATGGCGGTTTCTCCCCTAAAATATAGCACAAAAACACAATTTTGTCTTGAACTTTTTGCCGTCTGTGCTAGAATAAAGAAGAAAGGCATCCTTGTGTCCAACAGACACGGGAGCAAATTTTGGAAAGCATTTTCGGAGGTAATCACAATGGCTGATATGTTTGCACCGCTGGTAGCACAGCTGAAGGCAAATCCCAAGACGATCGTGTTCACCGAGGGCAATGACCCCCGCATTCTGGAGGCCGCAAGCAAGCTGCTGGCCGAAGGCGTGCTGAAGGTCGTTATGGTGGGCAACGAGGCAGAGTGCAAGGCTGCTGCCGCCGCCGGTAACTTTGATATTTCCGCTGCCGAGATCATCGACCCGGAGAACTACGCCGGTTTTGATGAGATGGTCAGCACCATGGTGGAGCTGCGCAAGGGTAAGCAGTCCGCAGAGGAGTGCACCGCACTGCTGAAAAAGTCCAACTACTTCGGCACCATGCTGGTGAAGATGGGCAAGGCAGACTGCCTGCTGGGCGGCGCTACCTACTCTACCGCCGACACCATCCGTCCCGCTCTGCAGCTGGTCAAGACCAAGAAGGGCGCACATCTGGTGAGCTCCTGCTTTATTCTGGACCGCGACTGCGGCGAAGAGGGTCTGAAGCGCATTGCCATGGGCGACTGCGCTGTCAACATTGATTACACCGATACCGTCGATAAGGCTACCGGCGAGGTCAAGATCTCTGCTGCTTCCAAGCTGGCAGAGGTGGCTGTGGAGACTGCCCGCACCGCAAAGCTGTTCGGCATCGACCCGAAGGTGGCTGTGCTGAGCTTCTCCACCAAGGGCTCCGGCAAGGGCGGCACCGTGGCACTGAGCCACGACGCTACCATCAAGGCACAGGAGATGGATCCCGAGCTGGCTGTGGACGGCGAGCTGCAGTTTGACGCAGCCGTTGCTCCCGAGGTGGCACAGGTCAAGTGCAAGGGCAGCAAGGTTGCCGGTCAGGCCAACACCTTCATCTTCCCCTGCATCGAGGCCGGCAACATCGGCTATAAGATCGCACAGCGTCTGGGCGGCTACGCTGCCTACGGCCCCATCCTGCAGGGTCTGAACGCGCCCATCAACGACCTGTCCCGCGGCTGCAATGCAGACGAAGTCTACAAGATGAGCCTGATCACCGCTTGCCAGTCTTAAACAATTTCGGCACAAACGAGGAGAAGCCTTCGGGCTTCTCCTTTTTGTTTTGCCCCTCTTGCAATCCGGCGGGGTTTATGGTACAATATCTTAGCATCCACAAGGATGTGTCGGACAGCGCCTGCTGCGTGGTTCGGCATACGGATGCGGGTCCTGTACGATGGGCTCGCTGTGAACCAGGTCAGGTGGGGAACCAAGCAGCCTTAAGCAGTGCGTTCGTGCGTTTCAGTAAGCCTGCATCCGTATGCCGAGTTACGCAAGGCGGGGACAAAACCCCGTCGTGCGCTGTCCTTTTATTTTTGCCGCAAAGGCCGGGAAAGGGGAGAGATCGCCATGTATCGTGCACTTTACCGCAAATGGAGACCCCAGCGGTTTGAGGATGTGGTGGGTCAGCGTGCCATCGTGACTGCCCTGAAAAACCAGATCACCGCAGGGCGTGTAGGCCATGCGTATCTGTTTACCGGCGTGCGCGGCACCGGCAAGACCACCTGTGCCAAAATTTTTGCCAAGGCGGTCAACTGCCTGCACCCGGAGGGTGGCGACCCCTGCGGGAAGTGCGAGATCTGCAAGGGCATCGACAACGGCAGCCTGCTGGACGTGGTGGAGATGGACGCAGCCTCCAACAACGGCGTGGATGATATCCGCGACCTGCGGGACGAGACCGCCTACACCCCCAGCGCCTGCCAGTATAAGGTGTATATCATCGACGAGGTGCACATGCTGTCCACAGCGGCCTTCAATGCGCTGCTGAAAACGCTGGAAGAGCCCCCCGCACACGTCATCTTCATTCTGGCGACCACCGAAATACAAAAAGTGCCCGCCACCATCCTCTCCCGCTGCCAGCGGTACGATTTTACCCGCATCGGGCCGGAGGATATCGCACGGCGGGTGGAGTATATCGCCGGGGAGGAAAAGCTGGAGTTGACCTCCGACGGCGCAGAGTTGATCGCCCGTCTGGCCGATGGTGCGCTGCGTGATGCGTTGTCCATTCTGGACACCTGCGCCGGCGTCACTGCAAAGATCGACGCGGACGTGGTGCGCCGCATGGCGGGTGTGACCGACCGCAGCTACCTGTTCCACATTTCGGACGCCTTGGAAGCGCAGGACGCTGCCGCTGCGCTGGCGCAGCTGGCACAGCTGCGCCAGCAGTCGGTGGACGTAAAACGTCTGACCGAGGAACTGATCGCCCACTACCGCGCCCTGATGCTGGCGGCGCTGCCCGGCGGGCAGGCGCTGCTGTCCGGTGTTTCGCCGGAGGAAGAGGCGCTGTACCTGCAAAAAGGCCCGGAGATGGGGCAGCGGGAGGCCATCCGCGCCATCCGCACTTTGGGCACGGCACTGGAACACATGACCCGTGGCAGCGACCAGCGCATTGAGCTGGAACTGGCACTGTTCAGCCTGTCCGAGCCGCCCCAGCAGCTACAGGCGGCAGCGGTACAGGCAACCCCCGCCCGCACGGCACAGCCGGAAGTACCCCGTCCCTTTGCGGCAGCGGTGCAGCCCTTTGCCAGCGCCCCGGTGCAGCCCGCACCGGCAGCAACTGCACCCCAGACCCCGGCGGCAGTAGCAGAACCTGCTCCTGCCGTGCAGCAGATGCCCCCGCAGCCTGCTGCGCCGGAAGCGCAACCCGCCCCTGCGGAGGAGCTGCCGCCGATGCCGGACGAACCGCCGGTACAGCAGAGCGATGCCGCCCTGCCGTGGGACGAGCCTGCCCCGCAGGCACCGCCGCCGGAGGAACCGGTCGGCCAGCCGGAACAGCCCGCCCCTGTGGAACAGCCGCCGGCAGCGGAGGACCCGCCTGCCCCGGTGCAGGAGCACCCCGCCGACCCGATACTGACCAAGCCCCGCAGCGTGGCGCAGCAGGGCACGAACCCCTTCCCGTACTGGGGACAGATCGTGCAGAAGCTGGAAGGCATCGACCCCATGCTGTATATGTATCTGCGCAAGTCCAAGGCTTACTTTGACGGCACCCGCGTGCTGATCGACGGCGGCAAGACCTTCCGAGATTTTATCCGGGTGAACAAGGATAGCCAGAAGCTGATCAAAAAGCTGATCGCCGAGGTATCCGGCGTGCCGGTACCCATCGGCCCCTACGAGCCCAAGGCTGCCGAAAAGACCGCCTCTAACGCAGAGCAGTCCCTTTTAGCGCTGGAAAAACTGGGGCTTGAGGTCAGCATTGAGGATACCGCCCGCAAAAAGCGATAAAAATTGTTTATAATAAAGGAGAATGCCATTATGAAAGCAAGAATGCCCGCAGGCTACGGCCGCCCCGATATGAACGCCCTGATGCGTCAGGCTCAGAAGATGCAGGAGGACATGAAGAGCAAGCAGGCCGAGCTGGAAGCCGCCGAGTACACCGGCAGCGCCGCCGGTGAGATGGTGACCGTAAAGATGAACGGCAAGCACGAGGTGCTGTCCATCACCATCAAGCCCGAGGCCGTGGACCCGGACGACATCGAGATGCTGGAAGACATGGTGGCTGCTGCCATCAACGCCACCGTAAAGCAGGTGGATGAGACTGCCGAGGCCGAGATGGGCAAGCTGACCGGCGGCCTGAACATTCCGGGTCTCTGAGCCGGGAAGGGGAGATACCATGGACTACACTGCCGCACCGCTGGAAAAGCTGATCGAGGAGTTCGGCAAGTTTCAGGGCGTGGGCCGCAAGGGCGCTACCCGCATGGCCTATCAGGTGCTGAGTATGTCGGATAAGGATGCTGCGGCGCTGGCGGATGCCATCCGCGGTGCACACACCCGGCTGCACCGGTGCCGCATCTGCCAGAACTACACGGACGCTGACCTGTGCCCGGTGTGCGCCAGCGCCAAGCGGGACACCTCGGTGATCTGCGTGGTGGAAAAGCCCCGGGACGTGCAGGCCTTTGAGCGCACCCGGGAGTATAACGGCCTGTACCATGTGCTGCACGGTCTGCTGGATCCGTTGGCCGGTGTGGGTGCAGAGCAGTTGACCGTCAAGGAGCTGCTGGCGCGGCTGAAGGACGACACGGTGAAGGAGGTCATCATGGCCATGAACCCCACCGTGGAGGGTGAAGCTACCGCCATGTATCTGGCAAAGCTCATCAAGCCGCTGGGCATCCGGGTCACCCGGCTGGCCTCCGGTCTGCCGGTAGGCGCCAGCCTGGAATATGCCGACGAGACCACCCTGTACCGGGCACTTTCCGGCCGGGGAGAGCTGTGAGTTTGTAAAAATTTACAATTCTGTCAGAAACAGCCCTTGCATTACCGCAAAAAAATGGTATACTGAAACAACAAACGGAACGGAGAAAGGAGGCGCGCAGCATGGCACCCACAAAGGAGCGCCCGGCGACCAAGAGCATCGCCACCAACCGCGAAGCGCGCCACGAGTATTTTGTTCTGGAAGCGCTGGAGACCGGTGTGGAGCTCAAAGGCACCGAGGTGAAAAGCCTGCGGGCCGGCGGGGTCAACCTGAAGGACAGTTGGGTAGATATTGAAAACGGCGAGCTGCTGGTAAAGGGAATGCACATCAGCCCCTACGACCACGGCAACCTGTTCAATCAGGACCCTATGCGCGTCCGGCGGCTTCTGGCGCACAAAAGTGAGATCCGACGTCTGCACCAGCAGTGCAAGCTGCAGGGCTATACGCTGGTACCGCTCTCGCTTTATTTCAAGCATGGCCGCGTAAAAATGGAAGTGGGCTTGTGCAAAGGCAAAAAGCTGTACGACAAGCGTGCCGATGCCGCCCAGCGCGATGCAAAGCGCTCCATTGACCGGGCTGTGAAGTCCAACGGCAAGTATTATTAAGCATTCCAATTGCAGACTGCGGCCCACCGCAGAAAACCAAGCTTTCCGCACATCGCAAGATGTGCTTTATAGGGGGGCGTAAAGGTTTCGACGGGGGGAGCAAGGTCTGGGCAGCGGGTAGCAGTGGGGGAACTGCTCTATAACTCCTCCAAAAAAATTAACTGACAACAATAATTATCAGTTGCTCGCAGCCTGAGTGCTGCGCGTTCCGCCCACTCTTGTGTCGTGTGGGGTCGGGGCGTCCTTTAGACACAGCACCTGAACGGACCTAAGCTTTGCGGACCGGCAGGAACTCATGAAGCTACCAAAGCGCTAGCCTGACGATCGGCGTGGCGTGGCGGGAATGTTGTAGATCGCCTGCACCCGGAGATACCTACACTGAGCTCTTTTCGGACATGGGTTCGACTCCCATCGCCTCCACCAAACGTGAGCCAGACGAACCCTGTGTGTTCGCACAAGGTCGTTTATGCTCCACCAGAAAAAAGCCACCTGAAAACGTAAGTTTTCGGGTGGCTTTTGCTATATCTGCTATTTCGTGCTGTGCGGTTATGCCAGATCCGGCAGGATATCCGACCACAGAGCCTGCTCCTGCCGCAAGGCATCGAAGCAGCAGTCCAGATATATTTTGTTGACCGCTGCAAAAATGGTGCTGCGCAGCAACAGACGCTCGTTGTTGAGCGTAGTTTCCGGCTGGGCTGCCTTGCTGCCGAACACCACAGAAAGACTGGTCTCCAGTTCCTCGCAGAAGATATCGTAGGCTGTCCCGGCGGAGCAGTGCTCCCGCTGCATTTTGAACAGGGTGTCGATGTTTTCGATCGAGAGCACCGTTTTGGAGACTGCAATGTACATCAGGGATGCGATCTGATCCCGGGTGTATTTTTTGCGGATGGGGTGGTCTATCACCCCTTTTTTGACGTAGTTACTCACCATAGACGGGGTCAGCTCCACGCCGCAGAAGCTGCGGAAGTAGCCGTTGACGAACTGCACCGTCTGGTCCAGATACAGCCCTACCGAGGGGAGATCGTTGTACCGGGGCAGGGCAAAGCCCGCAGCACATGCCGCAACGCGGAGTTTGGTTTCAGCTTTCATAGTATCTTGTTCCGTTCATGCTCCTGCACTTTTTGCAAGCAGGAACGTTGTTTTTTGTGCAAAGGCAGGGCAATTGCTTTCCGCAAAAGTGCTTCTGCCTGTGAAATAGTATACCGCATTTTGGAAAATTGGTCAACGGTCTGCGAAAACTTTGTAAAAGAATTTGAGAAAACAGTTGACAGGTTTTTGAAAAACTGCTATGATGGTCACGGACAAAGGAATGACTGCGGCGTGCGCCGCTTGAAAATGGAGAAAAATATGAAAAGCAAAATCGTTGTAGATTCCTCTGCAAATGTGTACCAGCTCCCCGATGTGGATTTTGCCTGCGTGCCGCTGAAGATCCTGACCGACGAGCAGGAGTATGTGGACACCGAAGAGGTGGATGCCCCCGCGCTGGCTCAGATGATGCGCACCTATAAGGGCCGCACCAGCACCTCCTGCCCCAACATTTCGGACTGGCTCACCGCCTACGAGGGCGCAGATGAGGTGTACGTTGTGACCATTACCGGTACGCTGTCCGGTGCGTATAATGCCGCACTGCTGGCGGGCGAGGAATACGAGCAGAACCACGAGGGCGCGCGGGTCTTTGTGCTGGACAGCCTGTCCACCGGTGCGGAGTCCCGGCTGCTGGTAGAGCGTCTGGCGGCGCTGATCAAGGCAGGCAAGCCCTTTGATACCGTGTGCGAGGAGATCCGGGCGTATCACGAGCACACCCATCTGCTGTTTGCGCTGGAATCTCTGGCAAACCTTGCCCGCAATGGCCGCGTAAAGCCGGCTGTGGCTGCTGTGGCGCGGATGCTGGGCATCCGGGTCATCGGGCAGGCCAGCGACGCCGGTGATCTGGAGGTTCTGTGCAAGACCCGTGGTGAGCACGGCGCACTGGAGCGCATAGTGCTGGAAATGAAGGCGCACGGCCTGACCAACGGCCGGGTGCACATCGACCACTGCTGCAACGCTGCCGCTGCGGAGCGGCTGAAGCACATGGTCCATGCCGTGTTCCCGGAGGCCAAAGTGGAGGTAGGCACCTGCGGCGCTCTGTGCAGCTACTACGCGGAGTACGGCGGCCTGATGGTGGGCTATGAGGATAACGAAGCACCCACCGTCTGAACGGAAAATATGATACTGTGATTTCGATTCACCGGGGCATCTGCGGACGCTCCGGTGAATTTTTTATGCGGAATAATTCCGGTGCACCCGACACCAAAAACTTGCAAAGGGTGAAAAACCGCGTTATACTTACCTGTATTATAGAGGCAAGGAAACACGGGAAGGGGAGATGGTATGCTGTTCCGGTTGCCGATTGTCAAGTTTTTCAACCGCATCCTCAACCGCATCACGGTCACGGTGGTGCTGGTGGCGCTGCAGCTTGCATGGCTGGCGTGGGTGTTTTTTACCCTCACCACCGGCACGGCGCGGGTGTGGGTCACAGGGGTGCTCAACGGGTTAAGCCTGCTCATCGTTTTGTATCTGGTGCGCAAGGACGAAAACAGCGCCTATAAGGTGGGCTGGATCGCCCTCATCGGGCTGCTGCCGCTGCTGGGCGGGGCGCTGTATCTGGCCTTTGGCAACAAGCGCCCTTCCCGCCGCCTGCGCAGCAAAATGCAGGCGGTGGAGCAGGCACACCGCACAGACCGCGCCCAGCAGCCCGGGCAGACCGTCGGGCTGTGCGACGAAAACCGGGGCGTGAGCCGTTACCTGACCCAATACGGCTGCTATCCCGCATGGCAGAACACCACCGCCCGGTATTTCTCCTGCGGCGAAGCCATGTATCCGGCATTGCTGGCCGACCTTGAAAAAGCGGAAAAGAGTATCTTTCTGGAGTTTTTTATCGTCAGTCAGGGCAAGATGTGGCAGGGCGTGGAGGATATTCTGCGGCGCAAGGCGGCACAAGGGGTGGACGTGCGGCTGATCTACGACGACTTCGGCAGCCTGCTGGGTCTGCCCAAGGACTTTGTGGTGCGCATGGAGCGGGCGCATATCCGCTGCATCCCCTTTAACCCGGTGGTGCCGCTGCTCTCGTTGGTGATGAACCACCGCGACCACCGCAAGATCGTGGTGATAGACGGCAAGGTGGCCTATACCGGCGGCATCAATCTGGCAGATGAATATATCAACGCGATCACCCGCTTCGGCTACTGGAAGGATGCGGGCTTGCGTATCGAGGGCGCTGCGGTGTGGAACTTTACCGTGACGTTTCTGGATTTCTGGAACGCCTTCCGTCCCTTTGAGCAGGATTACAGCGCCTTCCGTCCGCAGCTTGCGGTGCTGCCCGACAGCGATGGGGTGGTGCAGCCCTACGCGGACAGCCCGCTGGACGAAGAGCCGGTGGCAGAAACGGTCTATCTGGATATTCTGGCACAATCACAGCAATACGTTTATTTTTATACGCCTTATCTCGCCATCGGCGAGGAAATGCTGGACGCGCTGCGCAACGCCGCCAAGCGCGGGGTGGATGTGCGGCTGGTGCTGCCGGGCATCCCGGACAAAAAGCTGGTGTTCCGGCTGAGCCGCTCGTACTATCTGCCCCTGCTGCGGGCGGGGGTGCGCATCTACGAGTACACCCCGGGCTTCCTCCACGCCAAGTGCTGCGTCAGCGATGACCGCGCGGCGGTGGTGGGCAGCATCAATATGGATTACCGCAGTATGTTCCTGCACTTCGAGTGCGGGGTGCTGCTGCTGCAAAACAGTCAGGTGCTGGCCTTGCGGGACGATGTGCACCGCACCCTGCCCCAGTGCCGGGAGGTGCAGTGCGCGGACTGCCGCACCGGGCTGGCAGGTACACTGCTGGACAGCGTGCTGCGGCTGCTTAGCCCGCTGATGTAAACACCTGCTCATAAAATCCCGCACGGCGGGGTACACTAGCTCCAAAGCCTGCGTCTGCAATGCAGGCACGGAAAGGGAGCGTATGTGACGATATGAAACAGGCATCGCGTTGGTTTTTGTGCTGCACGCTGGCGGCAGCACTGGCATTGACCGGCTGCGGCGGGGGAAACTCTGGCAGCAGCTCCGGCACGATGAGCGGCAGCACCTCTGCGGGCAGCAGCGCGGCGCAAGGCGCGGCGTGGCGCACCGGGCTGGGGATCCTGACCGAGGCAAACGGCACAGACCGTGCGGGCAGCATCCACACCGTGGCGGCTGCCGTGCTGCTGGATGCGGACGGCAAGCTGGCCAAGGTGACGTTGGACGAGCTGGAGCTTTCGGTCAGTGCGGACGGCACCGGCAAGGTGACCACCCCCACCGACACCCGCACCAAGCGCCAGAAGGGGAAGGACTACCCGCTGGCAGAGGTGTCCGGCCTGAAAAAAGGCTGGGCGGAGCAGGCCGATGCCTTTGGTGACTGGCTTGAGGGCAAGACCCCGGACGAGGTAAAAAAACTGAAAACGGATGCGGACGGCAAGCCCACGGACGCAGACCTTCTCTCTGGCTGCACCATTGCGGTGGACCGCTACCGGGATGCCGTTGTCCGCGCCTGCGAGAATGCACAGGTGCTGGGCGCTGCCCGGGGCGATACGGTCAAACTGGGCGTTGAGGTAGCCGAAATGCCGCAGGGGCTTGCGGGCACAGACGACAAGGACGCACAGGTGCAGGCTAAGATCACGCTGGCGGTGGTGACTATGGACGAGAACGCCCGGGTGACCAGCGCCATCGGGGATATGACCGAGCCGGAGCTGACCGTCAGCGCGGACGGTACGGTGTCTGCCCCGCGTGAGCCGGTGTACACCAAAAACGAGCTGGGCGACCGTTACGGGATGCGCAGCGCAAGCGCCCTAGGCAAGGAGTGGTACGAGCACAGCGCAGGCTGGTGCAGCTACCTGAAGGGTAAAAACGCCGTGGAGATCGGCAAACTTTCCACAGACGGCACGGATGCCGACCTGAAGGCGCTGTGCACCATCTCAGTCACCGACCTGCAAAAGGCGGTGCTGAAGGCCATGGCAGAGCAGTAATCATAAAAACAGGATGTCCCTCTGCACAAAAAAGTGCGGGGGGATTTTTTTATGGATACCCCCTCAGGCGCTAACGCGCCAGATTCCCCCTTTTGTCACCTGCGGTGACATCTTCCCCCGGCCGGGGGAAGTCTTTCCTCAAGGGGACGCCTTATGGAGGTATTGCAAAGTTTCTCGCTACCGCGAAAAGCCGTCCCCTTGGGGAAGGTGGCTGCGAACGTAGTGAGCAGACGGAAGGGGTATGCACACTTTCCTACAAAAAGCGGGCTTATGGGCAGGGCAAAGCAGTGCAATGTGCAAAAAATAAAGGTTTCCTCTTGCAAAACGGCGGCAAACGCGCTATTCTATAACCACAGTTTGCCACTTTAGCATGGTAAAACGGTAAATCGAGAGGGAAGCGGGACGCAGAACGTCCCCTATGGGAGGAAAAAGATATGAAACTCAAGCGTATTGCAAGTGCATTTCTGGCCGGTGCTCTGGCACTGAGCCTTGCAGCCTGCGGCGGCAGTGCATCCACCTCTGCAGCGGCATCTGCTTCCGGCAGTGCAGCCGGTTCGGCTTCTGCCGCAGCGGGCAGCGATCTGGATTACATCAAGGGCAAGGACAAAATGGTCATCGGCTACACCGTGTACGAGCCCATGAACTACACCGATGCCGACGGCAACTTTACCGGCTTTGATACCGAGCTTGCTACCGCTGTGTGCGCAAAGTTGGGCGTAGAGCCGGAGTTTGTGGAGATCAACTGGGACACCAAGGTGGTGGAGCTGGACGCCAAGAGCATCGACTGCATCTGGAACGGCATGACCCTGACCGAGGATATCATGGCCAACACCGCTACCACCAAGGCCTACGCCAAGAACGCACAGGTCGTGGTGGTAAAGGATGGCACCGCCTATACCTCCACCGCCGACCTTGCCGGTAAGACTGTGGTGGCCGAGGCCGGTTCTGCCGGTGAAGCTGCCATTCAGGGTGATGAAAACCTTGCCAAGGCAGACTACGTTTCCAAGAGCGTGCAGACCGACTGCCTGATGGAAGTGGCTGCCGGTACGGCAGACGCCGCTGTGCTGGATCTGACCCTTGCCAACGCCATGATCGGGGAAGGCACCGACTACGCCGGTCTGAAGATCGTGGACGAGCTGAACGCCGAGGAGTACGGCGTGGCTTTCCGCAAGGGCAGCGATGCCGCCGTCGCAGTGGACGCCGCCTTTGACGCGTTGAAGGCTGACGGCACCATGCAGGCGCTGGCCGAGAAGTACGAGTTGGCGCTGGCCGACTGAGCCGGGCGTAAAACAAAACGATAGATGGGTGTGTTTTTGTGTCTGTGATCCTTGGGCGCCTTTCCGGCGCGTTCCTGCTCAACTGTGAGCTGTTTGCCCTTACGCTGCTGTTTGCGCTGCCGCTGGGGCTGGTTGTGGCCTTTGGCTCCATGAGCCGGTGCAGGCTGCTGTCCGGTGCGGTAAAGACCTTTGTCTGGGTCATCCGCGGTACGCCGTTGATGCTGCAAATCATCGTCATTTATCTTGGCCCCGGTCTGCTGGGCATGAATAATCCGTGGCCCTCCGGCTCCGGCGGACGCATGGTGGCGGCGGTTGTGGCCTTTGCCATCAACTACGCCTGCTATTTTTCCGAGATCTACCGCGGCGGCATCGAGGCTGTGCCCAAAGGCCAGACCGAGGCCGGGCAGGTGCTGGGCATGACCCGCACGCAGATCTTTTTCAAGGTCACCCTTTTGCAGGTGGTCAAGCGCATCCTGCCGCCCATGGGCAACGAGATCATTACCCTTGTCAAGGATACCTCGCTGGCAAACACCATCGCCAACAAGGAGATCATCATGATGGCCAAGGAGTACAGCGCAAAGGGCTTGATCTGGCCGCTGTTCTCCACGGCGCTGTTCTTCCTTGTGTTCGTAGGCGCGCTCACCCTGTTGTTTAACTGGGCTGAAAAGAAACTGGATTATTTCCGCTGCTGAGGAGGTTTTTAAGAATATGGCATTACTGGAGGCCTCCGGCATTGGCAAAAATTTCGGAGATACAAAGGTCTTAAAGGACATTTCCCTTACCTTAGAGCAGGGCGAGGCGCTGGCCATCATCGGCTCATCCGGCTCCGGCAAGACCACCCTGCTGCGCTGCCTGAACTTTCTGGAGCGGCCAGACACCGGCTGCATCCGGGTAAACGGCGAGACCATGTGGGACGCCGCCGACCCCGCCACCCAGCGGGAAAGCGAGATCCGCAAAAAGCGGCTGCACTTCGGGCTGGTGTTCCAGAACTTCAACCTCTTCCCGCAGTATACCGCCTTGCAGAACGTGATGCTGGCAGGGGAACTGCTGGCAAAGGAGCGCCCGGACTACCGCGCCAACAAAAAGGCGGTGCACGCCCAGCTGGAGCAGCAGGCGCGGGAACTGCTGGCGCAGATGGGGCTTTCGGAGCGGGCAGACCACTACCCGCACCAGCTTTCCGGCGGGCAGCAGCAGCGGGTAGCCATTGCCCGTGCACTGGCACTGCACCCGGACATCCTCTGCTTCGACGAGCCCACCAGCGCCCTTGACCCGGAACTGACCGGCGAGGTGCTGCGGGTGCTGCGGGAACTGGCCGACCGCAAGACCACCATGATCATCGTGACCCACGAGATGCACTTTGCCCGGGATGTGGCCGACCGCATCCTGTTTATGGACGGCGGCGTGGTGGTGGAAGAGGGCCCTGCAAAGCAGCTGATCGACCACCCACGCGAACAGCGCACCAAACAGTTTCTGGCACACTACGCGGAATGAGCAAAATCACCAATTCTTTGGACAAAAAAATGGAAATGTTGATGCAAACCAAGTCTTGTAAAACCGGCGCTGCTCCGCTATAATACCATTCATGAATCCTTACAACGTCCTGCCGCTTTTCCGGCAGGGCGTTTTTCACGGCAAAAATGCGAACATCCATCTTTTTTGTGTGGGCAGGAGGTATATTTCCATGACCAAAGATATGACGCAGGGCAGCCCGCTGAAGCTGCTGCTTGCCTTTGCTGTGCCGCTGATGCTGGGCAGCCTGTTCCAGCAGTTCTACAATCTGGCCGATACCATCATCGTGGGGCGGTTCGTGGGCGTGGAAGCGCTGGCAGCGGTAGGCAGCGTGGGCGGCCTGAACTATCTGGTGCTGGGCTTTGTCAACGGCATTGCCTGCGGCTTTTCCATCCCCATCTCATGGACCTTCGGTGCCCACGACCACCACGAGATGCGCCGCTACACCGCCAATACCGTGTGGCTGTCCATCGCCTTTGCCACGGTGCTTACCATCGTTACGGTGGCTATGACCCGGCTGGTGCTGGTGTGGACGAACACCCCGGCTGACATCATCGACCTTGCGGATGTGTATATCCGCACCATTTTTGCGGGCATCCCCTTTACCTTGCTTTATAATGTGACCAGCGCCCTGATGCGTGCACTGGGCGACAGCAAGCGCCCGCTGTATTTCCTGCTGGTGGCCAGCGTGCTGAACATCGGGCTGGATCTTGCCTGCATCATCCTGTTCAACATGGGCGTGTTCGGCGCCGCCTTTGCCACCGTGTTTAGTCAGGCTGTGGCGGGCATTGGCAGCCTTATTTACATCATGCGCCACTACCCGGAACTGCGCTGGAGCAGGGAAGAGGGCCGCATCAGCGCACCGCACTGCGCAAAGCTTTGCGCCATGGGTCTCCCCATGGGTCTGCAGTGCAGCATTACCGCCATTGGCAGCGTGGTGCTGCAGGGCGCGGTGAACGGTCTGGGCAGCGATATCGTGGCCGCGCAGACCGCTGGCGGCAAGGCTGCGCAGTTCCTCAGCGTGCCGCTGGAGAGCATCGGCACCGCCATGACAACCTACACCAGCCAGAATATGGGCGCAAAGGATCTGAACCGCGTGAACCGCGGCGTGAACACCGCACTGGGCATCGGCTGCGTGTACAGCGTGGCCTCTTTCCTCATCCTGCGCGTGCTGGACAAGCCCCTGATCGGCCTGTTTTTGGACGCAGGCGAGACCGCCATTATGGCCAATGCGCAGGACTTCATCTTCTGGAACAGTGTGTTCTACATCCCGCTGGCCGTGCTTATCATCTACCGCTACACCATTCAGGGTCTGGGGCACTCCGGTCTTGCCATGTTTGCCGGTGTGGCTGAAATGATCGCCCGCGCCATGGTGGGCTTCTGGTTCGTGCCGCTGTGGGGCTACTTTGCCGCCTGCATCGCAAGCCCGGTGGCATGGTTCTTTGCCTGCTTCTTCCTGATCCCGGCCTATTTTGTGGTGTTCCGCAGACTGCAAAAGGAAAAGCAGCAGGAAGCCGCCGCAAAGCTGCAGTAAGGGTTCATAAAAAGTGCTTTTTCTTTTCGCCCTTTCATGCTATAATAACAGATAAATACGGCTTTGCCGTAACAGGGCAGAGGTTATAAGTCTTTGAAAAGCTGGTTTACTTAAAGGCTTCCCCCGGTCGGGGGAAGCTGTCGCCGCTGGCGACTGATGAGGGCGCTGTTACCAAGAAATACCCCTCATCCGGCGCTGCGCGCCACCTTCCCCCCAAGGGGTGAAGGCTAAGAGTACAGCTGTTTTCGGGATGAATAGCTGCACTGCCGGGGCAATGCCCGCAATTGCGGCGGGCGGGAAAATACAAAAAGAGAGGCGAATCGAGATGTTGGATATGATCAAATGCAGCACCGGCGGTGCGTACTATGCGCGCGGAGAGTGGGTGCCCGCAGACGGCAATGCACCCGCTGCACTGGCAGCAAAGGGCTTTGATGCCGCTGCCGTTGCCAAGGCTAAGACCGGTACCATGGCCTACAATATTATGCAGGCACACAACACCAGCGGCGATGCCGAGAACCTGAAGATCAAGTTTGATGCCATGGCAAGCCATGACATCACCTTTGTGGGCATTATCCAGACCGCCCGTGCTTCCGGGCTGGAAAAGTTCCCCATCCCTTATGTGCTTACCAACTGCCACAACAGCCTGTGCGCTGTGGGCGGCACTATCAACGAGGACGACCACCGCTTTGGTCTGTCCGCTGCCAAAAAGTACGGCGGCATCTTTGTGCCCCCGCACATGGCAGTCATCCACCAGTATATGCGCGAGCGCTTTGCGGGCTGCGGCAAAATGATCCTTGGCTCGGACTCCCACACCCGCTACGGCGCACTGGGCACCATGGCTATCGGCGAGGGCGGCGGCGAGCTGGCAAAGCAGCTGCTGGGCCGCACCTACGATGTTGCCTGCCCGGGCGTAGTGGCCATCTACCTGACCGGCAGCCTGCCGGCGGGCTGCGGCCCCCACGATGTAGCCATTGCCCTTGTGGGCAAGCTGTTCAAGAGCGGCTACGTCAAGAACAAGGTCATGGAGTTTGTTGGCCCTGGCATTGCATCCCTGCGGCAGGATACCCGCAACGCCATTGATGCCATGACCACCGAGACCACCTGCCTGTCCTCCATCTGGGAGACCGATGAAGTCACCCAGCGTTTTCTGGCAGTGCACGGCCGTGCAGCGGACTACAAAAAGCTGGCACCGGCAGACCTTGCCTACTACGATGGCGTGGTGGAGGTAGATCTTTCTGCCATCCGTCCCATGATCGCCCTGCCCATGCACCCCTCCAACGCCTTTACCATCGAAGAGCTGAACGCGAATCTGGAGGACATCCTCCACGCCTGCGAGCAGGATGTGCAGAAGCTGATCGGCCGCAAGGATGTGCAGCTGGACCTGTGTAGCAAGATCGAGGACGGCAAGCTGCGTGTGGATCAGGGCGTCATTGCAGGCTGCGCAGGCGGTCTGTACGACAGCATCTACGAGGCTGCTTCCATCCTCAAGGGTCATACCGGCGGCTGCGGCGACTACGCCCTGAGCGTTTACCCCGGCAGCCAGCCCATCATGATGGAACTGGTGCGCACCGGCGTCATCGGCGAGCTGATGGCCAGCGGTGCTACCATCCGCACCGCCTTCTGCGGCCCCTGCTTCGGCGCAGGCGATGTGCCCGCAAACGGCGCACTGTCCATCCGTCACACCACCCGCAACTTCCCCAGCCGCGAAGGCTCTAAGCCCGGCAGCGGCCAGCTGGCCGGTGTGGCACTGATGGATGCCCGCAGCATTGCAGCCACCACCGCAAACGGCGGCATCCTGACCCCTGCCACCGACATTGATTACGATCCCACCGTGCCGGAGTACCAGTACGATGCTTCCAGCTACGACACCCGCGTGTATCAGGGCTTTGGCAAGGGCGATTACGATGCCCTGCTCAAGTTTGGCCCCAACATCAAGGACTGGCCGGAGATCGCACCGCTGGGCGACAACCTGCTGCTGAAGGTGGCATCCTATATCACCGACCCCGTCACCACCACCGATGAGCTGATCCCCTCCGGCGAGACCTCCTCTTACCGTTCCAACCCCTTGGGTCTGGCTGAGTTCACCCTCAGCCGCAAGGACCCGGAGTATGTGAGTCGCGCCAAGGCTGTGCAGGCTGAAGAGAATGCCCGCCGCGCCGGTGCAGGGGACGCCGCCCTGCTGGCAAAGGTGAACGCCGTGCCCGGCTGCGAGCAGCTGAGCTGGAACGATATCCAGATCGCTTCTACCATCTTTGCAGTCAAGCCCGGTGACGGCTCTGCCCGCGAGCAGGCCGCCAGCTGCCAGCGTGTGCTGGGTGCCGGTGCCAATATCGTTACCGAGTACGCCACCAAGCGTTACCGCTCCAACCTGATCAACTGGGGCATGCTGCCCCTGCAGCTGGCAGGTGCCACCCCCTTTGGTCTGGGGGACTATGTGCTCATCCCCAATGTGCGGGAAGCACTCAAGGGCGACCTGCAGAACATCAAAGCCTACGTTCTGGGCGATACCGTCAAGGAGTTTGAGCTGTACATGGCTCCGCTCACCACCGATGAGCGCCAGATTCTGGCTGATGGCTGCCTGATCAATTTCTATAAGCACTAAGGAAGTAACCCGCTATGTCCTGTGACCTGCATATCCATTCCACCTGCTCCGACGGTGCTGTGCCCATTGAGCGGCTGGCACCCATCGCTGCCCGCACCGGGCTGCACGCCATCGCCCTTTCGGACCACGATACTCTGCTCAGCGCCCAGTACGCCTACGCCCACACCGGGCAGGACGGGGTAGAGCTGATTCCCGCCGTGGAGCTGACCGGCTACGACTTTGAGCGCCAGCACCGGGTGCATCTGCTGTGCTACTACCCGGACATTGACTGCCCGGCGCTGCGGGAGCACTGCGCCATCATGAAGGAGCGCCGCAACGCCTGCGCTTTGCAGAGTGCAAAGGAGCTGGAACAGCTGTACCCGCAGTTTACCACCGACCTTGCATGGGAGACCACCAAGGCCAGCGGGGTGCTGTTCAAAAGCGGGCTGATGCAGGCGCTGGAACTGCTGGGCCTGACCGATGGCAGCATCTACGGCGAGACTTATCACAAGCTGTTCGGGTGGAACCCCCGGGGCATCGTGCTGCACTCGCCGGAGTATCTGCCGGTGCGTCAGGTGCTGGCTACCGCTAAAGCCAGTGGCGGCGCGGTGGTGTTTGCCCACCCCACGGTATATAAAAGTATGCCCCTTCTGCGCGAACTGGCGGCAGAGGGTGCAGTGGACGGCATTGAAGTGTACCATCCCAGCAACAGCCCGGAGGACAGCGCCGAGTGCCTTGCACTGTGCAAGCAGTACGGCCTTGTGGCGACCGCAGGTACGGACTTCCATGGCCGCAACCACAAGCACCCGCACCCCATCGGCACCTGTACCGCACCGGACGAAGCCGCAGCGCAGCTGCGCGCCATCGCCGAAAAACGTAAAAGAGAGAGGACGTAAAGACTATGAGCAAGGAATTTTCCTTCCCGAACAAGGGCACCTGCTCCAAGCAGACCAACTTTGTACTGAACGATGACCACACCATTGCATCCATCGAGGTCGTCGGCGGCTGCAATGGCAACCTGAAAGGCATCTGCCAGCTGCTTACCGGCATGAAGGCAGAGGACGCCATTGCCCGTCTGGACGGCACGCTGTGCGGCTTCCGCAGCACCAGCTGCCCGGACCAGATCGCCAAGAACCTGAAAAAGGCACTGGAAGAGATGAACTAAATCCACCGGAGAGCCGCTGCACAGAACCTTGTGCGGCGGCTCTCTTTTTGCGCGGGGACGATTTTGAATGCCCGCCGCTATGCTCTGGGCATGAATAACGGAAAATTATTTTAAATTAGTGCAATGCCGGGCAGCCCGCGGGCTGCCCGGCATTGCACTTTTGAGGGAGTGTTTTAAATGATTTTGCGCTGCGCTTTATGTCACAATTTGTACGCAATTCCAGCAAATAAGGGTGGATGTAAAAAATCTATACACAGGGCAAAGTTTGTTTGTTGTTCCTGTTCACTTTGCGGGGTATACTGTTGCCATAGAGAACAGCACGACGAAGGCTGTGAAACGAAAATATGAAAGCAGGGAGGCTTTTTTATGTACTATTCCAGTGGCAACTACGAAGCTTTTGCACACCCCAAAAAGCCGGAGGGCGTGGATCATAAATCCGCTTATATCATCGGCTCCGGTCTGGCTGCGCTGACCGCTGCCTGCTATCTGGTGCGCGACGGCCAGATGAAGGGCGAGCACGTCCATGTGTTTGAAAAGAACGCACTGGCCGGCGGCGCTTGCGATGGCTACAAGTACGATATCGGCTATGTGATGCGCGGCGGCCGCGAGATGGACAACCACTTCGAAGTTATGTGGGATCTGCTGCACTCCATCCCCTCTCTGGAGACCGAGGGTGCCAGCGTGCTGGACGAGTATTACTGGCTGAACAAGGAGGATCCTAACTTCTCCCTGTGCCGTGCCACCGTCAACCGCGGCGAGGACGCCCATACCGATGGCAAGTTCGGCCTGTCCGATAAGGGCGCCATGGAGATCATGAAGCTGTTCTTCACCCCGGACGAGCAGCTGCAGGATAAAAAGATTACCGATTTCTTTGATGACGAGGTGCTCAACTCCAACTTCTGGATGTACTGGCGCACCATGTTCGCTTTCGAGAACTGGCACAGCGCGCTGGAGATGAAGCTGTACCTCAAGCGCTATATCCACCACATCGGCGGTCTGCCGGACTTTACCGCCCTGCGCTTTACCCGTTATAATCAGTATGAATCCATCATCCTGCCCATGGTGCACTATCTGGAAGGTTTTGGCGTGCAGTTCCACTACAACACCAAGGTCACGGATGTGAAGTTCGACATCCAGAAGGGCCGTAAGCTGGCAAGTTCTGTCACCGTGGAGCACGAGGGCGAGACTTCTAACATCGACCTGACCGAGAACGATCTGCTGTTTATCACCAACGGCGGCTGCGTGGAAAGCTGCACCGTTGGTGCACAGAATAAGGCCACCGGCTTCGACCCCACCATCCAGCCCGGCAACGGCTGGGATCTGTGGAAAAAGATCGCCGCACAGGATCCCTCCTTCGGTCACCCGGAAAAGTTCTGCTCCGAGCCGGAACTGAGCAACTGGGAGAGCGCCACCATCACCACGCTGGACGACAAGATTCCTCAGTATATCCGCAAGATCTGCAAGCGCGACCCCTTCAGCGGCCATACCGTCACCGGCGGCATCGTCACCGTCAAGGACTCCAGCTGGCTGCTCAGCTGGACGCTGAACCGTCAGCAGCAGTTCAAGGATCAGCCCAAGAACCAGCTGTGCGTCTGGGTGTACGGCCTGTTCAGCGATAAGCCCGGCGATTACGTCAAGAAACCCATGCGTGACTGCACCGGCCGCGAGATCTGCATGGAGTGGCTGTACCACATCGGTGTGCCCGAGGATCAGATCGCGGAGCTGGCAGAGCACAGCGCCAACACCGTGCCTGTGATGATGCCCTATATCGACGCATTCTTCATGCCGCGTGCTATGGGCGACCGTCCCGATGTTGTGCCCGAGGGCGCTGTGAACTTTGCCTTCCTTGGCCAGTTTGCCGAGACCGCCCGCGACACCATCTTCACCACCGAGTACTCCATGCGCACCGGTATGGAGGCTGTGTACACCCTGCTGAACATTGACCGCGGCGTGCCCGAGGTCTGGGGCAGCACCTACGATGTGCGCGCCCTGATCGATGCCACCGTGAAGCTGCGCGACGGCAAGAAAATCACTGACATAGATCTGCCGCTGATCCCGCGTCTGGCTCTGAAGGAAGCCTTGAAGAAGATCGAGGGTACCGACCTTGAAAAGTTCCTCAAGGAGTATAACGCTATCTGATATTTCCTTCTCCTCCGATAGACCCGGCAACGGGTCAATATCCCCCTAAAAAAGACCTCTCCGCTGCTCTGCGACAGGGCACGGGGAGGTCTTTTTTGTATGGAATTTGTGTAAAAATGGTACAATGTGTGTTAAAATAAAACGGAACGTGAAAATAATTTGTGCCAAAAGAATGATTTTGGCTTGTTTGCGGCGGCGTTCTGTGCTATGCTAGAGCTATTGAAAGGGCAGGAGGGAAGAGCCTGCCCCAAATGCGATACGCCAAAAATAAAAGGAGGTCGTTTTCCTGTGAAACAACTTATTTCCCGTCGCAGCTTTTTAAAGGCTGCTGGTGTGACCGCTGCCGCTGCATCCATGGCCATCGGTGCGCCTGCCGCATCGGCCTGCTGGTTTGGTGATAAGTCTGACGTCACCATCCTGTACACCAACGATGTCCATACTTACATCGACAAGCAGAGCCCCAAGCTGACCTACGCCGCCATTGCCGACCTGAAGCAGAGCTATCAGGACGCCGGTAAGGACGTGCTGCTGGTAGACGCAGGCGACCATGTGCAGGGCACTGCCTACGGCTCCATGGACGAGGGTGCCTCCATCATCAAGCTGATGAACGCTGCCGGTTACGATGTCGCCACCCCCGGCAACCACGAGTTTGACTACGGCATGGACCGCGCCAAGGCCATCATGAAGGAAGCCGACTTCCCGTACCTGTCCTGTAACTGGGTGGACCTGCGCACTACGCTGCGGGTACTGCCCTCCGTCAAGGTGTTCGTGCGCGGCGGCAGACGCATTGCCTTTGTGGGCGTGACCACCCCCGAGACCTTTACCAAGTCCACCCCGGCCTACTTTATGGATAAGGCACAGCGCAAGTACATCTACGATATTCAGGGCGGCGAGGACGGCAAAAAGCTCTATGACGCCGTGCAGAAGGCCATTGATAAGGCAAAGCTTCTGGCAGATGTGGTCATCGGTCTGGGTCATCTGGGCGTAGACCCCTCTTCCTCTCCGTGGACCAGTGAGGAAGTCATTGCCCACACCAGCGGCTTTGATGCCTTTATCGACGGCCACTCCCATACCGTAATGGAGAACAAGCAGGTGCAGGATGCTTCCGGCAAGGCTGTCACCCTGACCCAGACCGGCTCTTACTTTGCCAACGTTGGCGAGATGACCATTGCTGCGGACGGAACCATCACCACCAAGCTCATCCCCACCCACGAGGGTATGGATGCAGGCATCGCCGCTATGCAGACCGACTGGGTGAACACCGTGGACGATATGCTGGGCGAGAAAATCGCTGTGGGCGACAGCAATTTCTACGTCTCTGACCCCGCCACCGGCAAGCGCCGCATCCGCTCTGCTGAGACCAACCTCGGCGACTTTGTGGCCGATGGCATCTACACCTACTTCAACGAGGTGGAAAAGCTGCACTGTGACGTGGCCATCATGAACGGCGGCGGCATCCGTGCTGACGTTCCCGCGGGCGACTGGACCTTCAAGACCTGCAAGCAGATCAGCCCCTTTGGCAACGTGGCCTGCCTGATGTCGGTCACCGGCAAGCAGATTCAGGACGCACTGGAGTTTGCAGCCCGCTTTGCAGGCGAGGACGGCAAGGAGAACGGCGGCTTCCTGCAGGTGGCTGGTGCTACCTACGAGATCCACACCGATATCCCCAACACTGTGCAGACCGATGAGAAGAACGTCTGGATCGGCAGCGCCACCGGTACCCCGCGTGTGCAGAACGTGAAGATCTACGATAAGGCTTCCGGCAGCTATCTGCCGCTGGACCCGGGCGCTACTTACGCACTGGCCGGCATGAACTACACCCTGCGCAATCTGGGCGACGGCTTTGCCATGTTTGACGGCGCAGAGCTGATCAAGGACTATGTGTCCGAGGATTATCTGGTGATGTCTACCTACGCTATGATCTTTGACGGCGCAGATGCTGCGGGTCTGCCGCACCTGTCCAGCGCCAACAGCCCGCTGGCCGCTTACCCCGGCTACCTGCTCAACTATGAGCAGCCCTACGGCGCAGGCCGCATCACCATTCTGTAAAAGAAAGCCCTATCGGGGCAGGTCAACTGTATAGCAAAAAACCGGGCAGTCTGCGGGCTGCCCGGTTTTTGTGTGTGCGGGTACCCCTTCCGTCTTGCCGCTTTGCGTCAAGCCACCCGTTCCCCACTCTGTCGCTGACGCGACATCTCTCCCCGGCCGGGGAGAGTCTGTCCAAGGGGACGGCTTCAGTGGTGGAGGGAAAGTTGCCCTTCTCGGCAAAGGCGTCCCCTTGGGGGAGCTGACGCATTAGCGCCTGAGGGGGTGACCCGAGAACAAACCCTCTCCGTCACGGCTTGCGCCGTGCCACCTCCCCCGAAGGGGGGAGGTTTTGCTCTGCTTACCGGTAGATGGCGAAAAAGCTCCCCCTTCGGGGGAGCTGGCATCGAGCAAAGCGAGATGACTGAGAGGGTTTGTCTACGGCAAGGGTGACTCTTCAAAAGTCTCCTATGACCCACAGGGGTTTTGAAGAGTCATGAACAAAAAGCAAAGAAAACTGCGTTTTCAGGCCATGACTCTTCATCTTGAAGAGTGAGCTTTCAAACATAGATACGCTTCTTTTTCGTCACTCTTCAAAAATCCAAAGTAGTAATAGAGTTATGACTCTTCAAGTTTTGAAGAGTCACGGCCTTGCGGCTGCAGTTCGGAATGATATAAACAGAAAAGCCACCTGAGTTTCCTCAGATGGCTTTGTTCTGGTTGGGGATGAGAGAATCGAACTCCCACAAGTAGAGTCAGAGTCTACCGCACTACCACTATGCAAATCCCCAATATTCTGTTGTGTTTTGCGGGGTGAGCCGCTCAACGTGTGCTATTATACGGGAAAAGCCCGGAGTTGTCAAGCATATTTTTGAAAAAAGTTGTACTTTTTTGGAAAATACCGCAGCAGCGCCGGATAATCTATGCCGGAGCGCTGCCACGCTTCGGCAGGTTCTGCGCACTGCACCGCCTATACTGGAAGGTACAAAACCTTGCAAAGTACCAGAAGGAGGATGCCTATGCCGGAACGAACCACACAAAACGCCCAGACCCTGCTTTCACCCCGCGTCCCGCGGGACACCGAGCACGAGCGCTACCACCCGGAACTGGAGGAGGAACTAAAGGAATGTCTGTTTTGTTTGAAGCGCAACGAGATGATGTTTGACATGGAGGTGGATACCGACCTCATCGAGCAGCGCATCTACGAGCGGCAAGCACTGCTGTGCCGTTACCGGTACTTACTGGCGCGCGCCCGGGAGCTGGGGCTGCATACGGTGCTTACCCGCTACCAGCCCATGGGCGGGTGAAAAGGCTTAGCGAAAAAATCTTGACAAAAGGCGCGCTGCGTGATATCCTATTACAAGATAAAAGCGTACCGGAACTATGTCCGGCGCGATAAATTTTTGAGAGTTAGAGAGGTTTCTATCATGGAGCGTATCAAGACTATTGCTACTCGTGACCTGACCAAGAGCGTTAAGACCGGTGGCTGCGGCGAGTGCCAGACTTCCTGCCAGTCCGCCTGCAAGACTTCCTGCGGCGTGGCTAACCAGCAGTGCGAGAACAGCAACAAGTAATTTCTGCAAACCTTATGCCGCCTTTGCCGGGCGGCATTTTTTTGTGTAATCTGGAATGGAGTGTAAAATGGTACATCAGTATCAATTAAACGGTTATAACATCGTGCTGGACACCTGCAGCGGCTCGGTGCACGTTGTGGACGAGGTGGCTTACGATGTCATCGCCATGTACCCGGAGCATACCGCAGACGAGATCGTCGCCGCCATGCTGGCAAAGTACGGCAGCCGCCCGGATGTGACCGAGGAGGATCTGCGCCAGTGCATCGACGACGTGACCAGCCTGAAGGAAAACGGCAAGCTGTGGAGCCCGGATGTCTATAAGGACATGGCCTTTGACTTTAAAAACCGCAACACCGTGGTAAAGGCGCTGTGCCTGCACGTTGCCCATAGCTGCAACCTGAGCTGCTCTTACTGCTTTGCCTCGCAGGGGCGCTACCACGGCGACCGCGCCCTGATGAGCTTTGAGGTGGGCAAGCGCGCCATGGACTTCCTTATCGAGAACAGCGGCACCCGCCGCAATCTGGAAGTGGACTTCTTTGGCGGCGAGCCGCTGATGAACTTTGATATGGTCAAAAAGCTGGTGGCCTACTGCCGCGAGCAGGAAAAGATCCATAACAAGAACTTCCGCTTTACCATGACCACCAACGGTGTGCTCATTGATGACGACGTTATCGACTTCTGCAACAAGGAGTGCCACAATGTGGTGTTGAGTCTGGATGGCCGCAAGGAGGTCAACGACCGCTTCCGCGTGGACTGCGCAGGCAACGGCAGCTACGACCGCATCGTGCCCAAGTTCCAGGAGTTCGTCAAGAAGCGCGGCGACAAGAACTACTATATGCGCGGCACCTATACCCACTTTAACACCGACTTCACCAACGATATCTTCCACATGGCAGACCTCGGCTTTACCGAGCTGAGCATGGAGCCGGTGGTCTGCGACCCCAGCGACCCCAGCGCCCTGACTGAGGCAGACCTGCCCATCCTGAAGGAGCAGTACGAGATCCTTGCCAAGGAGATGATCAAGCGCGACCGCGAGGGCAGAGGCTTTACCTTCTACCACTACATGATCGACCTGACCGGCGGCCCCTGCATCTATAAGCGCATCTCCGGCTGCGGCTCCGGCACCGAGTACATGGCTGTTACCCCCTGGGGCGATCTGTACCCCTGCCACCAGTTCGTGGGCGACCCCAAGTACCTGCTGGGCGATATCTGGAAGGGCGTTACCAACACCGCCGTGCGGGATGAGTTCAAGCACTGCAACGCCTACGCCCGCAAGGAGTGTCAGGACTGCTGGGCAAAGCTGTACTGCTCCGGCGGCTGCGCTGCCAACTCCTACCATGCCACCGGCAGCATTACCGGCGTGTATGAGTACGGCTGCGAGTTGTTCAAAAAGCGCATGGAGTGCGCCATCATGATCAAGGTTGCCGAGAATCAGGAACTGGCAGCCAAGGGCATTGAGGTGCCCATTGAGCTGGGCTCTACCTGCAACGCCTGTGCTGACGGCGAAGCCTGCGAATGAGCATGACCACCCCCATCGTGGATTTTGTGCGCAGCTATGCACAGTCCGGCACTGCCCGGCTGCACATGCCCGGCCACAAGGGGCAGAGCCTTTTAGGCTTTGAGCCGCTGGATATCACCGAGATCTGCGGTGCGGACGAGCTTTACGCGCCGGAGGGCATTATTGCTGAAAGCGAAGCCAACGCCACCCGGCTGTTTGGCACGGCGCACAGCTATTACAGCACCGAGGGCTCGTCCCAGTGCATCCGCGCCATGCTGTTTCTGGCGCTGCAAGGCGCACCGCAAAACGGCAGGCGCCCGGTGCTGCTGGCTGCCCGCAACGCCCACAAAGCGCTGCTCTACGCGGCGGCGCTGCTGGATTTTGACATCCGCTGGCTCTGGCCGTCTGCGCAGGCAGAGGGCGCACTGTGCAGCTGCCCGGTCACAGCCGAAGCGCTGACCGGGGCTTTGCACGCGCTGGCGCAGCAGGGGATAAGCCCCTTTGGTGTGTACGTCACCAGCCCGGATTATCTGGGCGGAGTACAGGATATCCCGGCGCTGGCCGCTGTCTGCCGGGCGCAGGGCGTGCCTTTGCTGGTGGATAACGCCCACGGGGCCTACCTGCGCTTTCTGCCGCAAAACTGCCACCCCATCGCGCAGGGCGCGGCCATGTGCTGCGACTCTGCCCACAAGACCCTGCCGGTGGTCACCGGCGGTGCGTATCTGCATCTGGCGCACGATGCCCCTGTGCAGGACGAAGCCGCCGTGCGGGGGGCGCTGGCACTGTTCGGCTCTACCAGCCCCTCTTACCTCATTTTGCAGTCGCTGGATGCCTGCAATGCGGTGCTGGCAGGGGACTACCCCCGGCGGCTGGCACAGTGCTGCGCCACGCTGGAAAGTCTGCGCCGCAACCTGAATAAGGCCGCAGCGGCACAGCAGTGCCCGGTGCCACTGGCAGTTGCCGGGGCGCAGCAGGAGCCGATGAAGCTTACGCTGGACGCCGCTGCCCTTGGCTGCACCGGCACAGCGCTGGCGGAAGCCTTGCGCCGCGCACAGATGGAGTGCGAGTATGCCGACCCCCGTTATGTGGTGCTGATGTTCACCCCGGAGAACCCGCCGCAGGACTACACTCGCCTGCAAACGGCGCTGGAACAGCTTCTGGCTGCTGTGCCTGCCGGGCTGCCCCGCCCAGAGAACCGGGCAGGGGAGTTTGCCGCCTTGCAGCAGCAGGCGGTGCAGCGCTACACCATCCGGCAGGCGGTGCTGGGCGCACAGGTACGCGTCCCGGTGCACAAGGCACTGGGACGGGTGTGTGCCATGCCTACGGTGTCCTGCCCGCCCGCCATTCCTGTGGCGGTCAGCGGCGAGGAGATCACCCCGGCGGCCATCGCCCTGATGCGGCGCTACGGCATTGAGGAACTCTCGGTGCTGCGATAAAGATTTTATAAGAAGAGAACCCGGAAGGTCTGCGGACCTTCCGGGTTCTCTATATTTATTCTTAAATATCCGTCCGGGGTGTGGCGCACATCTCCCAGAAGTGCAGCTCGTGCTCCGAGCAGGCGCGGAAGATTGCACGGCAGCGAGCGGCGCGCTCCGGCGAAAGGCCGGTGCAGGCTGCTTCAGCGCGTTCTGCCCATGCGCGGCAGGCGGCATCGTAGCCGGGGCCGGCGTAGTCCAGCACCAGCGCGCCGTAGTAGGTGTCCTTTACGGCGGGGGAGCGCTGCAAAAGCTTCTGGAACAGCCAGCCATAGCTCAGCATACAGGGCAAGCAGGCCATCAGGCACTCGGCCTCGCCCTCACCGTTGCGGGCAGCGTCGATCATGCAGTCCAGACAAGCGCGGTTCTCCGGCCGCAGGGGCAGGGACTGGATATCGGCTTCCCGCAGGCCGTACTCTTCCAGGTATCGCAGCCGGGTCAGGTCCTCGTTCTCCTGCACAAAGGACAGCAGGGAATAGTAGGTGCGCATGGCCGCCATGGTGGTGGCCTTGGTCATGCCCCACGCAAAAATTTTGGCGTACTCCCGCAGATACAGGCTGTCCTCCACAAGGTAGCTTTTAAAGCAGTCCTCGCTCAGGGTGCCGTTTTCCATCTTTTGCAGAAACTCGGTCTGTAAGCACTGCTCCCACACAGGCAGGTCTGCCTGCACCAGCGCCGAAACGAAGGGCAGGTCAGTCACGGACAAAATCTCCCTTCAGGTTGAAGGTGTGATCCATGGGCCCGGAGCCATGCCCTAAATCCAGCATGGCAGACAGACAGCCGGAAATGTAGGCCTTGGCACGCTCCACGGCGGTGTCGAGGTCGTACCCCTTGGCCAGATTGGAAGCGATGGCGCTGGACAGGGTGCAGCCGGTGCCGTGGGTGTTGGGGTTTGCAATGCGCTTGCCCTTGAACCACTTGCCGGTGCCGCCGCGCCACAAAAGGTCGTCGGCATCGTTGATCTGGTGGCCGCCCTTGCACAGCACGGCGCAGCCGTAACGCTCGCTGATGGTGCGGGCAGCGGCTTCCATGTCGGCGGCGTTTGTAATGGTCATGCCGGACAAGATCTCGGCCTCCGGGATGTTGGGGGTAAGCACCTCAGCCAGCGGCAGCAGCTTTTCGGTCAGCGCCTGTACAGCATCGTCCTGCAGCAGCTTTGCGCCGGAGGTGGCCACCATCACAGGGTCCACCACGATGTGCTTTGCACCGTAGAAGCGCAGCCGCTCGGCGATAGTGTCGATGAGCGGGGCAGAGGATACCATGCCGATCTTCACAGCATCGGGGTAGATATCGGTAAACACGGCGTCGATCTGCTGTGCCAGAAACTGCGGCGTGGTGTCAAAAATGGCGGTCACACCGGTGGTGTTCTGTGCCGTCAGGGCGGTAATGGCGCTCATGGCAAACACGCCGTTGGCGGTCATGGTCTTGATATCGGCCTGGATCCCGGCGCCGCCGCTGGAATCACTGCCGGCAATGGTCAATGCAGTTTTCATAGGTGAAATGCTCCTTTGCAGCAAAAATGCGGATATGCCCGCAAAGACATATCCGCAGATAAAAGCGCTATCTCCCTACGTTGGCATGATCCAAATCAGGTCACAGGTCAGGGCAATACAGCCCACTCTCAGCCCGCTTGCACGGGCTCCCTTTTTATACTAGAAAGCATACCACAATCGGGGAAAAGATGCAAGAAAAACAGGCTGCGCAAAATGCACCGCTTATTCGCCCAGTGCGGTGCGGATGTTGTCCAGCACCTTTTTGCTCAGCAGCACAAAGGCCTGCTTGGTGCGGCCTGCTGACACATTGGCGCAGCGCACGTTTTCCCGGGAAAAGAAGTCCTCGGCCACGGGGCCTGCGGCGGCGCGGGTGTCGCAGAAGAAGCGGGTGCCGGGCAGGTCAAGCCACTTTTCCAGTGCAGCGGAGTCAAAGCCGGGGCCGATGGAAGTGTTGAACAGCACCTTGCCTGCGCCCAGCTGGGCAAACTCATTTTCGCCCAACAGCAGCACGTTCTTGTTCAGGCAGGTGAACACTACCTCGCTGTCCGCCAGCAGCTGGGGCAGGGGCTTGAAGGTCATACCGGCAGCCTCGGCGTCCGGCTTTGCGCTGCGGGCAAAGTAGCTGATCTCTGCGCCCATAAATTGCAGCGCATCGGCGATCATCCGGCCAGAAACGCCTAGACCCACAATGCCAACCTTCAGACCGGTGATCTCCACCGGCTCGTCCCGCAGCATGGGCATCCCAAAGCCGTGCAGCAGGCCGGTCAGCTCGTGCAGAACGTACTCCACAACGCCGCGGTCGCCGTAGTCCCGGATACCCAACACCTTGATGCCCCGGGTGCGTGCGTAGGCGATATCCACATTGGCACTCTCCTCAGAGTACAGGCTGCAGCACATGCCGATATAGCGGATGTTGGGGCACTGCGCAATGACTTCCTTGCCCATGCGGGAGGTATAACTCAGCAGCACGGCATCGGCGTCTCCGATACGGCGCACCATTTCGGCGTCACTGCCGGGCACGTCCCGGTACAGCACCACCTCTTTGGCATAGCGGTGCAGCTCTTCCTCGGCAGAGGGGATCAGGCTGACAGGCTCAATGGCAACAAGCTTTTCAAACATGGCAGACTCCTCCTTATATTAATAGAAGCAAACGGGCGAGGCCAGATTGCGCAGCAGGGAGACGGCGCTCCAGCCCGCAATGGCGCTGGTGGAAGAGCAGATATCCACCACAGCCTTCACGCCCTCGATCTCGGCGGTGATGCAGTGGTCGTCGCCCACCCAGCCGGGCACGGAGTGCATGGTCACACCGGTGATCTCGGGACCGGTGGTGGCCAGAGAGGTAGCCACCGCCACGTTTACCCGGCGGGGGAAGGTAGCAATGGCCTGCTTGGCGTTGCCGGTGAACACGGTGGTCTTTTCGGTGTCGGTCAGCAGATGCTCTGCCCACACCGGCGTATTGCGGAAGCCTTTTGCACCGGTATGGGTCTCGATGCCGGCAGTCTCCGGCAGACCCTGTGCCTGTGCCATCAGGGTGACGGTCTGCAGCACGTCAAAGCCGCCGATGGCACCGCTGGCCAGATGCACCTTGGCACCGCCCTCCACGGCGGCTGCCTTGACCTGTGCGTAGAAATCCAGATCCGCAAAGGCACCGATGGATAGAATGACCAGATTCACGCCCCGCTTCAGCACGGGGATGGCCATGGCGCGCACCGACTCCACCGAGGCAGCCTCCACGATGTACTCCGGCTCAAGTGCCAGCAGCGCGTCTACGTCCTCACAGACGGCGCAGCCGACATTGGAGGCGGTCTTTTCAGCCGAGGCGCGGGTGCGGCTGGTCACGCCCACCAGCTCGTAGTCCGGCAGCAGACCCTTCTTCCACGCGTCAGCCACGATGTTGCCCAGAAAACCGCAGCCCACAATACCCAATTTTGTTTTCATACCGTATCCTAAACTCCTTTTTTCTGCCTGTGGCAGCATATTCATAACCAGTATACCATATCGGGTACAAAAAGGAAAATGATGTTTGCAGCAGCCCGGCGGGGCAGGACATAAAAAGTTAACAAAATAAATTACAAAAAAATTACAAAACCCTATTGCAAAATGGTTTCAAAAGAGTTACAATATGGTTACAGCAAGGGCAAAGCCCCAAGGCTGTGTGTGAAATCTTTTTCTTCTTGTTTTTGGGATACTGGGCGCGGATCCTCCTCCTCCGGCTGTTCTCCTTCACAGCTATGATCCATGCGCCGCACAGGCAGTGTCCCGCTTCGTGTGCAAAAGGGCTCGTCCGATGTTTCGGACGAGCTTTTTTGCATTCTGCAAGCCCTGTTTTGCCTGCAAAAGTGATACTTCAAAAATCAAAGTATGACCAATGCCTGAAAACGCTTGGCAATTTGTCTGTTTTTCCGCAAAGGACAATTATAAAGTTTGGCGCGGCAGGGGTTTGTATTCTTGCGGGCTTTGTGGTAAAGTATATACAATCAATTTATAGGCAGCAAACATGAATGATTTTGATGCTGATTTGTATCGGATGCGTTAAGAGAAAAGGAGTTTGATTATGGCTTATTTCTACGAAGAACCTTCCCGCACCTTTGGCGAGTACCTGCTGGTCCCCGGCTATTCCTCTGCGGAGAATGTGCCCACGGCGGTCAGCCTGAAGACCCCGCTGGTCAAGTACCGCAAGGGACAGGAGGAGTGCCCGCTGCAGATGAATATCCCCATGATCAGCGCCATCATGCAGTCGGTCTCCGGCGATAAGCTGGCCATTGCACTGGCTCGTCAGGGCGGCGTTTCCTTTATCTATGGCTCTCAGAGCATCGAGAACGAGGCTGCCATGGTGCGCCGCGTCAAGAGCTTCAAGGCCGGTTATGTGGTGTCCGATTCCAATCTGGCTCCCACCGCCACCCTGCATGATGTGCTGGAGCTGAAGGCGTGCACCGGTCACTCCACCATCGCCATCACTGCCGACGGCACTCCGGGCGGCAAGCTGCTGGGCATCGTGGCCTCCCGCGATTACCGCATCAACCACACCCCGGACGACGCCTGCGTTACCACTTTTATGACCCCCGTTGAAAAGTTGGTCACCGCTCCGGCCAACACCTCTCTGCACGACTGCAACAACATCATCTGGGACAACAAGATCAACACCCTGCCGCTGGTGGATGCCGAGGGCAATCTGGTGTATATGGTGTTCCGCAAGGACTACGATTCCCACAAGGCCAACGTCAACGAGCTGCTGGATAAGAACAAGAGCTATGTTGTGGGTGCCGGCATCAATACCCGCGACTACGCCCAGCGCGTGCCTGCACTGGTAGAGGCCGGTGTGGATGTGCTGTGCATCGACTCCTCTGAGGGCTACTCCGAGTGGCAGAGCCGCACCATCGGCTGGATCCGCGAGCACTACGGCGACACCGTCAAGGTGGGTGCCGGCAACGTGGTGGACGCCGAGGGCTTCCGCTTCCTCGCTGAGGCTGGCGCAGACTTCGTGAAGATCGGCATCGGCGGCGGCTCCATCTGCATCACCCGTGAGACCAAGGGCATCGGCCGCGGTCAGGCTACCGCTGTCATCGAGGTTGCCAAGGCTCGTGACGAGTACTACAAGGAGACCGGCATCTATGTGCCCATCTGCTCCGATGGCGGCATCGTCCACGACTACCACATCACCCTCGCGCTGGCTATGGGCGCAGACTTTGTGATGCTGGGCCGTTACTTTGCCCGCTTTGACGAGAGCCCCACGAACAAGGTGCGCATCAATGGCCAGTATATGAAGGAGTACTGGGGCGAAGGCTCCAACCGTGCTCGCAACTGGCAGCGCTACGATCTGGGCGGCTCCACTAAGCTGAGCTTTGAGGAGGGCGTGGACAGCTATGTGCCTTACGCCGGTCCTCTGGCGGACGGTGTGCAGACCACCCTGTACAAGGTGAAGAGCACCATGTGCAACTGCGGCGCTCTGTCCATCCCTGAGCTGCAGCAGAAGGCCAAGCTGACCGTTGTTTCTTCCACCTCCATCGTGGAGGGCGGCAGCCACGACGTTGTGCTGAAGAACGCCACCCCCAGCATCATGAACGGCTAAGCCTGTTCTGAGCAAGCGATTCCTTTGAACACAGAGACCGCTGCACAGCGTTTGTGCAGCGGTTTCTTTTTGCACAAAAATACTTGCACAGGCAGGGAAATCGTGCTATCATGGTAGAAACGCTCTGTCTTGACAGGGCAGAGAATCCCCCTGCCGGGCAAGCGGCAGGCGGCGCAGCGGGGAAGACCCCCGCGCCGGGCATAAATAGAGAGGAAAACGTTCATGAACGAGATCAAGGTCGAGCCTTATATCCCTGACGAGGACTACGATAACCCCGCGATGGTGGTGGACTTTTACGAATTCACCATGGCAAACTGCCTGTTCCTGCATGGTTTTAAGGATACCACGCTGGTGTTTGATATGTTCTTCCGCAAGAACCCGGACAATCAGGGCTATTCTATCAGCGCAGGCCAGCGCAAGCTGACCCGCTTTTTGCTGGACTATCACTTCAATGAGCAGGACATCCACTGGCTGCGCACCAAGGGCATGAGCGAGGAGTTCTGCGAGTATCTGCGCACCTACAAATGGAAGGGTGATATGTACGCCCTGCCCGAGGGCACGGTCTGCTACCCCCATGTGCAGATGGTGCGCATCGAGTGCGATCTGGTGGGCGCGATCCTCATCGAGACCTACCTGCTGCAGACCATGAACTTCCATAGCCTGATCGCCACCAAGGCCACCCGCGTTACCGGTCTGAACACCCACACCCCTCGCAGCGTCATGGAGTTCGGTACCCGCCGCGCACAGGGCGAGAGTGCCGGTAACGATGGCGCTTACGCAGCAGTGCTGGGCGGCTGCATCGGCACGGCCAACTGTCTGGCAGAGATGAAGTTCGGTGCAGAGGTCAAGGCCGTGGGCACCGTGGCACACAGCTTTATCGAGTTTTTCCCCACCGAGTTCGATGCCTTCAAGGCCTTTGCCGATACCTACCCGGATTCGGTCAGCCTGCTGCTGGATACCTATAATATTATGGAAAGCGGCCTGCCCAACCTGATCAAGCTGGACGATTATCTCATTGAGAAATACCCCAACGATCCCAACCGCCGTGTCAAGAGCGCCCGCATCGACTCCGGCGACCTTGCCCGCGGCTCCAAGCGGCTGCGCAAGGCACTGGATGCCGCCGGTAAGCCCTACATCAAACTGGTAGCCTCCAACGGTCTGGATGAGAAGAAAATCGCCAACATGGAGCTGTACGAGCACGCACACTTCGACTCCTACGGCGTGGGTGAAAACCTCATCACTTCTGCCTCCGACCCCGTGTTCGGCGGCGTGTACAAGCTGGTGGCGGTGAAAAAGCCGGACGGCAGCTACACCCCCAAGATGAAGTGCTCCGATTCTGCCAGCAAGGCCATCATCCCGGGCAAGAAGATGCCGTGGCGTCTGTACGATGAAAACGGTCAGGCACAGTGCGACCTGATTGCCATGGACGGCGAGGTCATCGAGGCCGGTAAGCCGGTCACCATGGTCAATCTGGATTCGGACGCCATCGAGCGCACCATCACCTTTACCCCCACCGCTGTGCGCCCGCTGTTGGTGCCGCATATTCTGTGTGGCGAGCTGGCCATTGACCTGCCCTCTATTGCAGAAAAGAAGGCCTATATTGCAAAGCAGCTCACCGAGGAGACTTGGGAGAGCGAGCTGCGTCTGGAGTGCCCCCACAAACACTACGTCAACATGACCCCCGCAGTGGCCGAGTGCCGCTCCCGGATGTACGCCGATCTGCACGGAGGCAAGGTGTAAGCAGCACCGAATAAGCGGTTTTTCTTGACAAAACAGGGAAACTATTGTATCATAAAAGCCGCTGATTTTAATAAAAATGTTAATACCACCAGATTGCGAATAGCAGTGTGGTTGTAATAATTTTTCCTCACACCTGTTATTCCCGGCTCCCTCTCAAGCCAGAGGGCAGCAGGGCTTTGTAAGCCGGGGTTGCGCCGCTGTGGTGAAATTGGCAGACACGAGGGACTTAAAATCCCTTTCTGGAGACAGAGTACGGGTTCGACCCCCGTCGGCGGCATGTAAAAGCCCAGAATCGTTCGTTGATTCGAATGATTCTGGGCTTTTTCTTTTATGCTTTGCGGGGAACGGGCGGGGCGCTGTTGTCCGTCAGACCAAGGATATAATCGGTACTGGTATGGTAAAGGTGAGCAAGCTGGATCAGCACCTCGGTGGGGATATCCCGCTTGCCGGTCTCGTAATTGGAGTAGCAGACCTGTGTGCATTTCAGATACGCCGCAACATCCTTTTGCAGCAGATCACGATCCTCCCGCAGATCCCGGATACGTTGATACATGGTGTTTACCTCAAAGGCTTTATTCAAGGTAAAGTATAGGCATAACGAAATGTTATATTGACATATAAAACAAAATGTTATATCATGGTGTCGTGCCGGGCACAACTATGAATCTCCGGCGCAAAAGGGGAGAGCATCATGAAACTGGAATTCCGGCAGACAGTATCCTGCAAACACCTTACGCTTGCAAGGGTCTGCAAAACCATCGACTGGCAGCAGCCGCTGCCCCGGTGCGGAGAATATGTGGCCGGGCTGGATACGCTGGACGGCGAGCAGGAACTGCCGGTGCGCAAGCTGCTGCACCGGGCACAGGACGGCAGCTGCCTTGCAGAGCTGCCGGGCTTTAACATCGCGCAGCTGCGGCTTTCTTACCGGGAGCTGGAGCAGCTGGCAGCAAAAAAGGGCTGGACGCTGCAAAAGCTGTAAAAACTTAAATTTCCCTCTTGCATTCTGGCCAATTCGTGCTATAATAGTAAGGCAATCGTTTCCAAGGCCGCTCGACGGGGTAGCCGATATTGAAGGTTGTGATGGGCACATACATTAAATATGGCCCCAAT
>ERZ824480.459-NODE-459-length-54339-cov-4.310183_pt1 | contig 54339 bp, 43 predicted proteins | sample MGYA00519861_ERZ824480 | MGnify/ENA primary metagenome ERZ824480 (study PRJEB31778, sample SAMEA3449152) | human gut metagenome | biome: human gut; feature: human-associated habitat; material: faeces | place: United Kingdom | collected 2010/2012 ... | reverse complement strand
ATAATCGGGCGTTCAGCTCATAACCGCCATTGTGTGCTCATTCATGCAAGCATGATTCGCACACAATATCGGTTATGGCTGAACTGTTACTATGAGTATTATATAGTCCGAAAATACTTTTGACAACCCATACCAAATATTATAATATATATTATACATTGTTAATAAATATAAATAGAACATCGAAAAGAGCGTTTAATATATGGAAAATGATAAACAAAAAAAATTAAAAAAGAAATTTATCTATATTGCACTGACACTGTTTGCTGCAGCTGCACTCAGTATACTATTTTTCTTTATAATCAACGATTCAAAAAATGTTAATATAAGCCCGGGAAAACTTATATCTGCTGTAAGACCGTTTATTTACGGAGCGATAATTGCATATATACTCGTACCTATGTGCAATTTTTATGAAAGACATATTAATAATCTGTTCTCCGTAAAATTTGGCTGGAACAAAGAAAAGTCTGAAAAAGCTGCGTCTATAATTGCAATAGCGCTCAGTCTGGGAACAGCAATACTTATAATTTACCTGCTGCTGTCAATGATTATACCTCAATTAATTGTCAGCCTTACTCTCATAGTAAGCAATTTTGATACTTATTATGAAAATATTACCACATGGGTCAGCAACCTGTTCAAGAATAACGACGTTTTACGCGGATACTTTGAAACAATATCAGATACAATAACTGAGACGGCGTCAGGATTTTTAAAAAATGAACTTCTTCCTAATACGAAAACATTTATCAGCAGCTTTTCATCAGGAGTATTGAGCGCTGTTTCCATACTTAAGAATATATTCATCGGAATAATTGTCGCTATATATCTTTTAAGCAGCAGAGAGGCATTTGCCGCTCAGGGACGGATATTCATACATTGTATAATGAAGGAAAAACACGCTGACAGATTTTTAGAGGAAGTCAGGTTTGCCAACAAGATGTTCATGGGTTTTATTTCAGGAAGACTTGTTGATTCAGCCATAATCGGCATACTCTGTTTCATTGGCCTTAGTATTATGAAAATGCCTTATTCGCTTCTTATCAGCGTGCTTGTCGGCGTTACGAACGTCATACCGTTTTTCGGACCGTTTATCGGAGGAATTCCTGCCGGATTTCTCATACTTATGGTAAGCCCGGTAAAATGTGTATGGTTTATTATATTTATAATTATCCTGCAGCAATTTGACGGCAACATACTTGGTCCGAAAATTCTTGGTGAGATGACTAACCTCAACAGCTTCTGGGTACTGTTCGCAATTATGCTTTTCAGCGGCCTTTTCGGATTCATCGGAATGATTATCGGAGTTCCTGTCTTTGCCGTAATCTATCATATTGCACAGGAGCTTATTATGAAGGGCATGAAAAAACACGGTTACGTACCAACACCTGAAGACGCCGAGATATCTCTGCTGAATGCCTATCTCAAAGAACAGGAGCCTTCAGATGAAAATACAGACAAAAAATCGACAAAAAAAGTTTCGTTGTTCAAAAAAATATTATTAAAGAAAAAAGAAGGCAAAAAGCCTTCCAAAAAATAATATAATAATAAATCACTCTTTTATGAATTAGAATTATTGCGTAAATATTATAGCGGGGCACACAATGCTGCTCCGCTATAGTATTTATGTCAATTATTATCTGCCTGTCATTGCATCGTCAACACCGTTGCCAATGTCGTCTATTGCTTTTCCCGCACCATTAGTAACATCATTTACTGCATTGCCCAAATCATCCATTACGCCTCCTGAATTGCTTCTGCCTGATCTGCTCTTTGCAGTTCCGTTGTCTGTTCCGGTTCCGTTATCTGTATCAGTTCCGTTATCGGTTCCTGTTCCATTACCTGTACCGGTTTCATTATCTGTTCCAGTTCCATTATCGGTTCCATTGCCTGTACCGGCTTCATTGTCTGTTCCGGTTCCATTGTCGGTTCCGGTTCCGTTATCGGTTCCATTGTCGGTATCAGTTCCGTTACCCGTTCCATTATCTGTATCGGTTCCGTTATCCGACGGCTGCTCTGTTGCATTTTCGTTAGTATTGTCGTTTCCGCCGCATCCGATAAATGCAAAGGAAATGCAGGCGATAGTCATCAATAAAAATAACTTCTTTCTCACTGTATACTTCCTCCTGAAATAATATTTTCATTAGTATTATTTCATAGTATACATAGTTTTATACATATAAAGTCAGACAGCCCTTAATGATAATATACTATATTAACTGTTAAATAATGGCGTTGACAAATATCTGTCTCCCGAATCAGGAAGAAGTACTACTATATTCTTTCCTTTATTTTCAGGTCTTTCGGCAAGAATTGCAGCTGCTTTAAGCGCAGCTCCGGAAGATATTCCTACAAGTATGCCTTCTGATACGGCAAATGCTTTTCCCTCTGCAAATGCATCATCATTTTCAATTGCAATAATTTCATCATACACTTCTGTATTAAGTACCGCAGGAACAAATCCCGCTCCGATTCCCTGTATTTTATGAGGTCCGGCTTTTCCTCCCTGCAGAACCGGACTTGTTGCAGGTTCAACCGCAACAATATTCACATCAGGATTTTTTGACTTCAAATATTCTCCGACTCCGGTAATTGTTCCTCCTGTTCCCACACCGGCAACAAATATATCCACTTTACCGTCAGTCTGTTCCCATATTTCCGGCCCGGTTGTTCTTCTGTGAATATCAGAATTGGCTGGATTATCAAACTGTCCGAGAATAACCGCACCGTCAATAGACTCTTCCAATTCCTTAGCTTTTTCTATCGCACCTTTCATTCCCTTAATGCCTTCAGTAAGTACAATCTCTGCTCCGTATGCTTTGAGAAGATTTCTTCTTTCTACACTCATAGTATCCGGCAAAGTAAGTATTGCGCGATATCCGCGTGCTGCTGCAACTGCTGCAAGTCCAATACCGGTATTGCCTGAAGTCGGCTCAATAATAGTAGCTCCTGCCTTAATTATTCCCTTCTTTTCAGCATCCTCTATCATTGACAACGCTACTCTGTCTTTAACAGAACCTGCCGGATTGAGATATTCAAGCTTTGCAAGAATTACAGCGTCATTTATTCCTTTAGACGCGGTATAACGGTTAAGCTTAAGTATCGGTGTTCTTCCGATTAACTCCACTGAACTTTCTTTTATGTCTGCCATAATTTTATCCTCCTTTTCATCGCCTACTTAATTGATATGTTTTATGTGTTTTGAATTATAGAACCATTATTTACTGCTGTCAACAGTTATTTACAGCTTTTTTTAATTTTTCTAATGCCGTAACCAAAACTGTTCTCGGACAAGCCGCGTTAATTCTTTCAAACCCTTTTCCTTCTTCTCCGAACATTATACCGGCGTCAAGCCATAACCCTGCATTTTTTTCAATCAGTTTTCTTCTTTTGTGCTCATCAGGCAAGATATTTCTGAAATCAAGCCACAGCAAATATGTTCCTTCCGGTTCAATAAGCCTTATGTCTTTTATTTCATTTTCTAAAAACTCTCTTACAACGGAAACATTTTCTTCAATATAAGAAAGCATTCCTCTGTACCACTCTGTGCCTTTTGCGTATGCAGCCTTACATGCGGCAAGCCCCATAATATTAATCTGGCTGTATCCTGCCGCTGCCACCTGCTTAACAAATAAATCCCTCAGTGAAGGATTTGATATGAATATATTCGACACCTGCAGACCTGCAAGATTAAAGGTTTTTGCCGGGGATGTACATGTTATTGAAATATTGCGAAACTCCTCACATATATCAGCAAAAACATTATGTCTGAATCCTGTATATACAAAATCCTCATGTATCTCATCGCTGCATACAATAACATTGTGCTTTACACATATATTTCCTAATGTTACCAGTTCTTCTCTGCTCCACACTCTGCCTACAGGATTATGAGGACTGCATAATATGTACATTTTTACATTATTCTCGATTATTTTTCTTTCAAAATCACAAAAATCAATGTGATATTTTCCATTTTCACCCAAAACCAGACTGCTGTTGACTATAACACGACCGTTATTAGTAATAACCTCAGAAAACGGATAATATACAGGCTGATTAATTATTACAGCATCGCCTTCTTTTGTATATGCTCTGACTGCCATTGCCAGTGCAAATACAACTCCGGGAGTCTTAACAATCCATTCTCTTTCAACATTCCAACCATGCTTTTCCTTCATCCAGCCGGCTACAGCATTGAAATAACTGTCGTCAGCTTCACTGTATCCGAATATTCCGTGCCTGCATACATTCTCCATAGTTTCCAGTACATACGAAGATGTTTTAAAATCCATATCGGCCACCCAAAGAGGCATTATATTATCAGATTTTCCGTATTTCTTTGCAAAATCATACTTTAATGACCACGTATTGTATCTGTCAACTACATTATCAAAATCCAGATTATTTTCCTTCATATTATCACCTCTCGGAGCCATAACCTATCATACCGATAGGTTATATGTGTTTTTGACATTATAGAACAGTTAAATGTCAATGTCAAATGTTTTATAACTATTCTATGCAAAAATATTTTTTTTGCAATTACTGTTCACGGCGAAGCTGTTTTAGACAAAGTCTCGTCATGCTTGCATGAATAAGGCTTTGCCTAAAACAGTTTAGAGCCTGTGAATAGTAATTTTTGCACGAAATATGATTACCAGCCTTGAATACCTACTATTTTGGTGGTATTATGGCTTATAAAGGAGGAATTACTATGAAAATATCTACGCGTGGACGCTACTCATTAAGAATGATGCTTGATTTGGCTATACATTACAGCGATAACTATATTGCATTAAAAGATATTTCCGCACGCCAGAATATCTCCAAGAAATATCTTGAACAAATTATCCCTTTCCTTAACAGAAGCGGTCTGCTTATTACCAATCGCGGTCATATGGGTGGTTACAGGCTCTCAAGAAAACCTTCTGACATTACTGTTAAAGATATTCTTCTAAGCGCAGAAGGAAGTCTTGCTCCGGTAAGCTGCATGGAAACTGATCCTAATATGTGTGATAAGTGTGAAACGTGCATGACCCTTCCGATTTATAAAGAATTATATGATGTGATTAATAATTACCTTAGCAGCGTATCCTTACAAGATATAATAGACAGAAGTTCCGGTTCATACGATTATTCAATATAAACTCCCCGAAATTATCCCGGGGAGTTTATAAACATTGATATATTGTTATATAAAATTTCAATATATTTATTAAATTCCATCATGAACCGCTGGATTTATAGCGATGTACTCCAAATCTCCACAATCCGTAACAAGGTATCAAAAACAATGTTGCAGCAAGCGGCAAAACTATATACCACATATTATCTGTCCGTCCCAAAACATATAAAATCGGATAATACTGAACCAATGAATACGGTATCAAAAACGTTGTAAATATAAGCATCTTCTTTCCGTATATTCCGATAGGATACTTTCCGTATTCTCTTGCTCCATCAGTAAAGATATTCATAAATTCAAGTCCTTCAAGAGTAAAAAAGCACAAAGCGGCATATATAAGGAATAAACCTGAAAACAGCGCCGTTCCGCCAACCAGCATAAATATAATCGTAATAATCTTTTGTATGCTCCAGTCCACTTCACAGTGAGCTATTCCATATACAAACATCACAACAGCCTGAAACATTCTTCCTATTCTCGTTAATTCAAACTGACTTCCAAGCACCTGTAAAATCTCATTTCGCGGACGCACCAGAATTAAATCGAAGCTTCCCGTGCGTACCATTCCAGAAAAATTGTCAAAGCCTCTTGCAACCATTTCCGCCAAAGAAAATTCCATAAGTACAACAGAAAAACAAAGCAGGACTTCGCTGTATGTAAAACCTTTCACATTTGAAAACCTCTGAAACATAAAATATATTCCTAAGAATACATTAAATGAAACAAAAAACTGACCAAGTGCATTCAGAAAAAATGATATTTTATACTGCATCATACATCTTATATTAATAGAAATATAATGCAAATAAAGCTTTAACATAATCTCATCCTCCCTGTACTGTTACTTTTTTTTCTGCATATCTGCATAAAGCGCTTCCCATAATAACCAAAACAGCAAGCCAGAAAATCTGAAGTCCTACCGCCTCTTTAATTTCATTTGCAGCCATACTTCCGCTGTAAATCCTAAGCGCAACATTCTGCATTGAAGCAAACGGCAGCAATTCCAAAACTGTCTTTACATTTTGCGGAAAAAACGGCAGCGGTATTATTGCTCCCGCAAAAAACTCCACCATAGAAGTAAACACAATTCTCAGTCCCTGCGGCGATATAGTAAAAAATGTCAATACATAAACAAGCATGCAAAATGCAACTGTAACTAAAAGCCCTAATACCAATGTAACTGCAAATAATACAAAGCACATTACAGATTCAGGCGCTGCCAGTCCATACGGCTGCGGTAAAAACGCCGCCACAATCAAAATAGGAAAACACCTAAGAACAGCCCTTGAAATCCTGATTGCCAAACTTCTTGAAAACCACATGTTATATATTCGTATAGGTCTGCATAATTCATATGATATATTCCCATTTACTATGGAATCAAATATCTCATTTTCCATCATCCAAGTTGCAAAAAAGGCAAGAAAAGCCTGCTGCATCCAGACATAAGCAGCTGTTGCTGACAATGTCATAGGAAATGCATTTGCATCTGCTTCATAAAAAGCCCTATAAACCATTATTTCTAAAAAACCCCACACAAACTGTGTAGCGATTCCGGCAAGCGCCGCTGCCCTGTACTGAAGTCCCATACAAAAGCGCAGCCTGAAAAAAGATAAATATTTTTTCACAAACTCCACCTCCGTCCTATATGTCATAAGTACGATAGAGTTCCGCTACTGTCTCGTCAATACCGGCATTACCGTTTTTGATATCATCAAGTGTTCCATCAAGCAGAATCCGGCCTTTTCCGATAAGTATAATGCGCTTTGACAAAGCCTCAATATCCTGCATATCATGCGTTGTCAGAATAACAGTTGTTTTATGTATCTCATTCTGTTTTTGAATAAACTTACGTACTGCAAGCTTAGATACCGCATCAAGTCCGATTGTCGGTTCGTCCAAAAATAAAATTCTCGGACTGTGAAGCAGAGAAGCCGCAATCTCACATCTCATTCGCTGTCCCAGCGACAGCTGCCTTGCAGGAGAACGCAAAAGCTCCTGCAAATTCAAAAGCTCCGTAAGTTCTTCTAATGTATCATGGTATTTGTAATCTGAAATAGAATATATATCCTTTAATAACTCAAATGAATCTATAACCGGAACATCCCACCATAACTGTGAACGCTGACCGAATACAACGCCTATTTCACGTACATATTCTATCCTGTTTTTATATGGTATTTTTCCGTTCACCAAAACTGTTCCGCTATCAGGTGTTAATATACCGCTTAGAATTTTGATTGTAGAACTTTTTCCCGCCCCATTAGGTCCGATGTATCCTACCATCTCTCCGTCGTCAATAGTAAACGTGACGTCCTTAAGAGCCTCAATTACATCATATTGTCGGTGAAATAATGATTTGCAGGCTTCACCGAATCCTGCATTTCGTTTTGCAACCTTATAAGACTTGCACACATTGTACATCTTAATCATCGTTACTTCCTCCTGGTAGTTATATCTTAATATCTTGCCAAGTCGGTCTGACACATATTTATCAGGCTTAAATGCCAACCAATGTATTATATCACAAAATATAAATTTTTTGTGAGAAATTTTCACAGTTTTTATGTTGACAATTGGCAATTCATCTGATATTATAATTAAGCGTTGTGTGCATGTAGCTCAGCTGGATAGAGCACTTGGCTACGGACCAAGGTGTCGGGAGTTCGAATCTTCTCATGCACGTAGCATAAAACCCTCGGAAGTTTAATATTTCCGAGGGTTTTTTATGCAAGTTTCGCTGAGAATGTCTTTCCAATCATTCTAAAAGCGTCGCAATAATTTTCATTCAGATATTTTTATCCATTAAATCACTAAATTATATTTGCAGCAAGCTTCTTTATCGTTATTCCGCCTGATACTGTATCAACCGAATAATCTGCTTTTCCATCGCCGCATATATACTCGTCGTCATCCTTTGTTACTTCAAATTCACTATTTAATTTTCCGCTTACAGTATCAAAAGATACTTTAAACCCTGAGCCTTCCGGTATTGTCAATTCAATATTTCCGGACACCATATCTGCTTCAAGTTCATCAGGCGCAACAGACGATTCAATCCTGCAGTCTGCGCTTACGGAATCCACTTTAAACTCACGTACAGCATTTAATTGTGCTGTTACATCTCCCGATACCGTATCTGCTTCAAATGAATCACATGATACGCCCTGTATATTAAATGATGACGATACATTATCCACATCTATATCTTCAAAAACCGCTCCTTCAGGGACATACACCGTAAGATTTTTAGAAATATTTTGATTAAACAGTTTCTTTCTTGCTTTTCCGAACTGAATATGAAGCGTATCTCCTTCCAGATAATAATATAACGTTGTATTCTCATCAAGTGCATTATCCGATATCTCAGAAAATGACACCGTATTCTCATTATGCGTAAGCACATCCACATTACCGCCAATCCAGTTGATATCAATATTCCTTACCGAATCGGTAATAGTTGCTCCTCCCATTGTGTAACGGTCTGCATGTTTATAATTCAAAGTAGTTGGAGCGTTAAAACAGCCGCTTAAAAACATACACGTCATTACACCGCATGACAACATAAAAAATTTTGCTATCCTATTCATTCATACACCTCCGCTTTCATACAAACCCGGCAGCCACAGCATAATCCCTTTTAAAAAGAAAAACCTTGCAACCACAGATTACAAGGTTTTTCAATATACATATTTATTATATTAAACAATTCCCTGTGCGTTCATTGCATCAACAACTTTCTCGAATCCTGCAATGTTAGCGCCTGCAACATAGTCGCCTTCCATACCGTATCTCTTAGCTGCATCGTCAAGGTTATGGAATATATTAACCATGATATTCTTAAGCTTTGAATCAACCTCTTCAAATGACCAGCTAAGTCTTTCGCTGTTCTGTGACATCTCAAGAGCTGAAGTTGCAACACCACCTGCATTAGCAGCTTTTCCCGGAACAAAGTAAACTCCGTTCTCCTGAAGATATTTTGTTGCATCAAGGCTTGTAGGCATGTTAGCGCCCTCACATACTGCGATACATCCGTTAGCAACAAGCATCTTTGCATCATCAATAAGAAGCTCATTCTGTGTAGCGCAAGGAAGCGCTATATCACATTTAACACTCCATACTCCTTTTCCTTCATGATACTCTGCGCTTGGTCTGTTAGCAGCATACTCTGTAAGACGAGCACGCTTAACTTCCTTAACTTCCTTAAGAAGCTCTACATCAATTCCTTCAGGGTCATATATCCATCCTGTAGAATCAGAACATGTTACAACCTTTGCTCCAAGCTGCTGAGCCTTCTGTGTAGCATATATTGCAACATTACCTGCACCTGATATTGCAACAGTCTTTCCTGCTATATCAACTCCGTTGCACTTAAGCATCTCTTCTGTCATATATAAGAGTCCATATCCTGTAGCTTCTGTTCTGGCAAGTGAACCGCCATATGATAATCCTTTTCCTGTAAGAACACCCTCATACAGTCCGCGAATTCTCTTGTACTGTCCGAACATATAACCAATCTCACGAGCGCCTGTTCCGATATCTCCGGCAGGAACATCTGTATCTGCTCCGATATACTTGCAAAGCTCTGTCATAAAGCTCTGGCAGAATGCCATAACTTCTCTGTCAGACTTGCCCTTAGGGTCGAAATCCGAACCACCTTTACCACCACCGATTGGAAGTCCGGTAAGTGAGTTCTTGAATATCTGCTCAAATCCTAAGAATTTGATAATACCGATATTAACTGAAGGGTGAAGTCTTAAACCTCCCTTGTAAGGTCCGATTGCTGAATTAAACTGAACCCTGTAACCGGTATTAACCTGAACCTGACCATTGTCATCTACCCAAGGTACTCTGAACTTAAACTGTCTCTCAGGCTCACATAATCTCTCGAGAAGAGCATCCTTTCTAAACTTCTCCTCATTTGCATCAATTACAGGTCTTAATGAGTTAAGCACCTCATCTACTGCCTGCAGAAATTCAGGCTCGCTCGCATTTTTAACACGAACCTTTTCCAGTACTTCATCTACGTACGACATCTTTATGTCCTCCTATATTTTTTTATTACAAATGCACTGAACCGGAATGTGTTCCCTTCACATACCGCATATGCATTTATATACTAACTTTTATGGCAGGTCTCGCAATCGTCCTGCCTAAAAGTTAGTTCTCTATTCTAATTCATTTGTTTTGAAGATATTCGTGAATACCTGCTGCCGCTGCTTTTCCTGCACCCATAGCAAGAATAACCGTAGCAGCGCCCGTTACTGCATCTCCTCCGGCAAATACGCCATCTCTTGACGTAAGTCCTGTCTCTTCATTTGCAATAATGCAGCCACGTTTATTAATGTCAAGACCTTCTGTAGTAGAAGATATAAGCGGGTTAGGAGAGGTTCCGAGAGACATAATAACCATATCAGCCTCAATATCAAATTCAGACCCTTCTATCTCAACCGGTCTGCGGCGTCCCGAAGCATCCGGTTCTCCAAGTTCCATCTTAATACATCTTATACCGCTTACCCATCCGTCATCATTTGTAAGAATCTCTATAGGATTGGTAAGAAGGTCGAATATAATTCCTTCTTCTTTTGCATGATGTACTTCTTCTGCTCTTGCAGGAAGCTCCTCTTCGCTTCTTCTGTATACTATATGTGTTTCGGCTCCAAGCCTTAAAGCAGTTCTTGCAGCATCCATTGCCACGTTGCCGCCTCCGACTACCGCAACTTTCTTTCCATGCATTATTGGGGTATTGGAATTCTCATCAAACGCCTTCATAAGGTTAGACCTTGTAAGGTATTCATTAGCTGAAAATACTCCGTTGGCCTGCTCACCCGGAATTCCCATAAATTTAGGAAGTCCTGCTCCTGAGCCTATAAATACTGCTTCATATCCTTCTTCAAACAGACCGTCTATTGTAATCGACTTGCCGACTATAGCATTGGTTTCAATCTCTACGCCAAGTGATTTTACATTCTCAATCTCTTTTTTTACGACAGCCTCTTTAGGAAGACGAAATTCCGGAATACCATATACAAGTACCCCTCCTGCTTCATGAAGCGCCTCAAATATTGTAACCTTATATCCAAGCTTTGCAAGGTCTCCTGCACATGTAAGACCTGCAGGTCCTGAACCTATAACCGCTACCTTTTTATCAAGCTTTACTTCGCTTGGCTGTGGCTTAATACCATTCTTTTTAGCCCAGTCAGCCGTAAATCTTTCAAGCTTTCCTATAGATATAGGTTCGCCCTTAATGCCTCTTATACATTTTCCCTCGCACTGGCTTTCCTGAGGACATACTCTTCCGCATATTGCAGGAAGCGCTGAAGATTCAGATATGACGTCAAATGCTTCTTTAACCTCACCATTCTTAAGATGTCCGATAAATCCCGGAATATTAATAGATACGGGGCAGCCTTCCATACATTTTGCATTCTTACATCCAAGACATCTGCCTGCCTCATTTACAGCCTCGTCCATATCGTAACCAAGGCAGACCTCATCAAAATTAGTTGCCCTTACTTTCGGATCCTGCTCTCTTACAGGTACTCTTTTCATAGCGTCCATTACTTGTCACCTCCGCAATTACCGCATCCGCCGTGATGCGTCTTTCCTTCTTTTGCTGCGAGATAAGCTCTTCCTTCGGCAGTCTTATATATCTGCTGTCTCTTCATAGCCTGGTCAAAGTCAACCTTGTGTCCGTCAAACTCAGGTCCGTCAACACATGCGAACTTTACTTCTCCGCCAACCGTTACACGGCATGCCCCGCACATTCCTGTTCCGTCAACCATAATAGGATTAAGACTTACTATAGTAGGAATGTCCAGTTCCTTTGTAAGCTTGCATACAAACTTCATCATTATCATCGGTCCGATAGCAACGCACACATCATACTTATTGCCATCATTTACAAGCTTTTCAATCATACTTGTTACCATACCTGATGCTCCATATGAGCCGTCGTCAGTAGTTATGTAAAGATTACCTGCAACATCCTTCATCATATCTTCAAGTATGATAAGACTCTTTGTCTTGGCTCCCACAATAACGTCAGCTTCCACTCCATTTTCCCTGAGCCATTTAACCTGAGGATATACCGGAGCCGTACCTACGCCTCCTGCTACAAAAAGAATCTTCTTTTTCGCAAGTTCGTCTTTAGGAAGCTCTGTAAGCTCTGAAGGTCTTCCGAGAGGACCTACTATATCCTGTAAATAATCACCTGCTTTAAGCTCAGATAACCTCTGTGTACCGGCACCAACTATCTGAAATACTATAGTGACAGTACCTTCTTCTCTGGAATAATCGCATATAGTAAGAGGAATCCTCTCACCGTCTGCATCGGACCTTACTATAACAAACTGTCCCGGAAGACATGACTTTGCTATTCTTTCAGCCTTCACATCCATGAGAAAAATATTGTCTGTAAGAATTTCATATTTAAGAATTTCGTACATGATCTATATTCTCTCCTTTGCATATAAATGATTGCTGTAACGTATGTTTCATAATCTGAAAGATTATAGCACATAACGCGTTCTTTTACAATAAGTATTTTTCTCCACAGCAAGTTCCTATTCACGGCTTAACAGATTTAGGCAAAGCCGCATCATGCTTGCATGAATGAGGCTTTGCCTAAATCTGTTAAAAGCCTGTGAAACAGGAACTGCCACCCCCATGAGCATTCTTAGTGCGCAGCACGAGACTGGAGCCTGTCAAGGCGACGAATGCGAATAAGGGGCGTCAGTTCCGTGAATAGGAAATAAAAACCAACAGAAAGCAGGCTGTGCTCCATTATCATTTAGTACACAGCCTGCTTTCTTTATCTCTATTCGGGTGGAAATTTTATAACTTTATTTTCTTAATATTAGAATTTTTTCCGTAAATTTTCTTACTGTCTGTATTAGCATAAGCACGAACTTTTACGTAATATGTCTTTCCATTTTTAAGCTTCTTTATCATGCCTGACGCCTTAGGAGATTTAATATTAAGCTTAATTTTATATTTTCCCTTTTTCTTTGTTGCTACAGATACCTGATATCCGTCTGCACCCTTTACTTTCTTAACGCTTATCTTAACTTTTTTGCCCTTCTTCTTAAGCGCTTTAATCTTTGCCTTTGCAAGATTCGTAACAACAGGATTATTAACTGCCGGAGTTACAACAGGATTCTGAGCCGGCGGCGTTACTTGTGGGTTAGGTGTAACGGATGGATTATCCTGTGTCGGAGTCGGTTCAGGTTCAGGTTCTTTTTCAAACTGCCATGAATCGAAGTTAAATAATTTTGCTCCGTCTTCGCCTTTAAATATGAAATGTAAATCATGTACTCCGGTTACCTTTTCAGTAATATCCATATGCAGGGTTTTATATGTATTAGTTCCGCCTGTATCAGATACTTCCATTGTACCTATACACATCGCATTATCAAAATCATCATAATCTATCCACAATTCAATCGTTCCGCCAACTGTATCTGCATCAGGATTATCTATCATAATTCCGTTAGAATCAACAGTTGTATTCACCGGAGGAAGTCCCTCTCCGCATGCAACGGTAGCATTAAATCCTATAGGTCCTTTATCTCCGAAATCAACCTCTCTGACTTTTATATAATCGTCATTATCAATATCATATACAGCTACGCCGTTATAATATGCAGACTGCCAGAAAGCTTCTATTCCGGTCACTTCATCTATCTCATAATACTCGGAAATTGACTTGGTTTTAACGCCTAAGCCTGTTCCGTTAAATCCGCCTTCTGCTCCGTTAAGGTTAGATTCCCAACAAATTGTCTCAGCCTGATTAAGCTTATACGGATCAAGTGTTCCAACCGGGTCTACACTATAATAAGGCGTTCCTTTTACCGTACTTTCCATGCCCTGCACAAAATATGCTTTAACATCATCAGGAGTTTCCTTTACAATGAGATTATTTTCATCATATGAAAATTCTTTTACACATACTGAACGGTCTGAACCTGTTCCTCCTACAAGCATCTCATTCAGATAAAACATGTAATTCTTTCCCTTGAATTCTGCTACGCCGGGATGAATACATGAATAACCGTTCTCCCTCGCCATTAAAAAGCCTCTATAAGTCCAAGGTCCTATCGGAGTAGGCGCAGTTGAATACTCAACCGTTTCACCCGGTGTACGTCCTCCTACAAATACAAGGAAATAATCGTCTGTGTCAGGGTTTCCGTCAGCATGCTTATATACCCAAGGTCCCTCTTCAAAAGCTGAACGCTTTCTGGCTTCGCTTTCCGGCTCCGTAGGATATTTTCCTGTAGTAGATACTCCCTGTGATGGAACGCCAAATGATTCATAACCGGCGTCTCCTAATGTATCAAAGCTGTGAATTCCCGGTCTTACTTCCCCGAGTATTCTGTTATCTGACTTGTCAAATCTTGAGTCAAGCTGGTTCTCCCAATCAGATATCTCTCCGTCTCCGTCTGTATCAGGGTCTACATCAAGCAAATCGTTCGTAAGCTTACAATACCTGAAATAAGGATTTCCCCAATAAAGATATACGTCATAATTTTCATAATCCTCAGGATTACCATGATCCTCTATGTATACCGTAGGGTCGATGTTGCCGCCGCCCCATCCTCCGTCAATAAGATATTTGCCCGGAGTTGCATCTACAAAAGGTCCCGTAGGGCTGTCAGCTACCGCAACGTCTATTTTTGTTCCGTTAAACGGTGCGAATAAGAAATATTTTTTAACCCATTTCCCATCTTCATATATAGGCATCTCTACAACCTGCTGCGCCCATGCCCTCCAGTTATCCTGTGAATTACTTTCCTTATCAAATGTCTTTGCATGTGCTATCTGCCCGTGATCAGTCCAGTTCACCATATCTGTAGTAGAAAAGCATCTCCAGTCGTTCATAAAACTCCATTCTGAAGAACCTGTAGACCTTCTTTCATCATGTGTAGTATACAAATACAAAGTATCTCCCACTACAAGCGGTGAAGGGTCTGCAGTATACATTGTCTGCACAACCGGATTCTCAGCCTTTGCATTTACAACCGGAATACACAAAGCAAATATTGTACAAAAGCAAATAATTCTTTTTAATAATTTACTTCTCATTATAATTGCCCCTTTCTTTTATAATCATATCTTAATTATAAAAGAAGGGGCAATTGTATTACCATGATATTTCGTATCATAATATTTGATATTTCGTATTTTACTTATCTTTAGCGGCAAGCTTTTCCAAATCGCGTCGTCTTATCATTTCACGCTGAATTTTACCACTTATTGTCTTAGGAAGTTCACTGACAAATTCTATCATTCTTGGATATTTGTACATTGCGGTCCTTGCCTTAACAAAATCCTGTATTTCAACTTTAAGCTTATTAGTAGGCTCATACTCATCATGCAAAACTATTGTTGCCTTAACAATATTGCCTCTTGTCTTAGAAGGATAACCGGTAACTGCACATTCAAATACTGCCGGATGCTCCATAATAACGTTTTCAACCTCGGCAGGACCTATTCTGTAACCGCTTGATTTAATAACATCATCTGTTCTGCTCACAAAATAAAAATATCCGTCTTCATCCATATAAGCCTTATCCTTAGTATGGTACATACCGTACTTCCACACCTCATCATAAAGCTCTGAATCCCCATGATATCCACAGAATATTCCGACATGAATATTATCTTCCGACATAGGCACAAGCGCAATCTCTCCGACTTCTCCGGGCTCTACTTCATTTCCTTCGTCATCAATAATACATACATTGTACATAGGAGCAGCTTTTCCGATAGTATCCTCTTTCTGCTCATCTCCTACAAGAACTCCTATAAGAAGGGCCGTTTCAGTCTGCCCGAAACCACTTCGTATCTGCATTCCGGTACGCTCCCTGAATTCTCTGACAGTCTCTATCGGCATAGGCTCTCCTGCAGTAACAACGTGCATAAGCTTTGACAAATCGTATTTTTCAATATCTTCTCTTAAAATATACTTGTATATTGTTGGCGGCGCACAAAATGACGTTACACCGCAGTCCTCTAATATTGCAAGAATCTCATTTGCATAAAACTGTTCGTAATCATATACCATTACTGCACATCCACAGAACCACTGTCCGTATATTTTTCCCCATGCGGTCTTACCCCAGCCGGTATCAGCAACTGAAAAATGTAATCCGTCTTCAATTACTCCCTGCCAGTCTCTTGCAGTAGGTATATGACTCATAGGGTATGAAAAATCATGTACAACTGCCTTAGGGTCTCCGGTAGTTCCTGATGTAAAATACATAAGCATAGGGTCTGTAGTATAATTATCTTCTCTTGCAAACACATCAGAAGCATTGGCTATATCATCATTTAAATCAATATATCCTTCTAAATTACCAACTGTAACATACCTGATAATATCTTCTCGATGGAGTGCATTAATTGATTCAGTAACACAGCCGGTTATATAATCGTCATCTGCACAAATAATTGCCTTAACATCTGCATTATTAATTCTGTAGCTTATATCACTGTCAGAAACCATATGAGAAGTAGGTATTCCTACTGCGCCGATTTTGTGGAGCGCAAGAACCGATATCCAGAACTCGCTTCTCCTTTTAAGTATCAGCATTACCGCATCTCCTCGCCCGATTCCTCTTTTTTTAAATGCATTAGCGGCTTTATTGCTTAATCTGCTTAAATCGCCAAATGAATATTCCTTAATATTCCCCTTAATATCTTTATAGACCATCGCCCTTTTATCAGACTCGTTTTTTGCATATTCATCTACAACGTCATAAGCAAAATTAAACTTCTCAGGTACGATATATTCAGTTTTTATAACCCTTCCGTTCTTATCATATGTATCTTTAACATAATCAGTATATAATGCTGCCATTATTCTCTCCCCTGCTCATTCATTATTGCAAATGAAAACCTGCCGCTCATACATAGCTTCCCATCTACACTAAGCTCTCCTGAAAGGAAATAAAACGGCGCCATTTCGCGTTCTATTTTAGTATCTATCTTTATCCTGTCGCCCGGCAAAACCTTATTCCTGAACTTTACTTTATCAAGCCCTGTATAAAACGGAAGCGCGCCGTCTGTCATCTTATCCTTAAACAAAAGGCATGACGACTGTGCCATAATCTCACACAATATAACTCCCGGTACAACAGGATTTCCCGGAAAATGACCGCAAAGAAAATATTCATCGCCTTTTACCGTATAATAACCCGTAGCCGTACCATCGTCGTTAAGATATGCCTCGTCCACAAGAAGCATCGGTTCTCTGTGTGGCAGTATATTTTTAATCTCTTCTCTATCCATACTAATCATAATAACCTCGTTTCACATCAAATGCTTTTCAATGCCACACATGCATTATGTCCGCCAAATCCGAGTGAAGATGACATTGCGTATTCTATATCTGCCTTTACCGCCTTATTAGGAGTATAGTCAAGGTCGCATTCCGGATCTTTCTCAACATAATTAATTGTAGGAGGCACAATCTTATCCTTGAGCGCAAGTGCAGATGCAATAAGCTCTACAGCTCCTGTTGCTCCAAGCATATGACCTGTCATTGACTTGGTAGAACTTATATGAAGCTTGTATGCAGCTTCACCGAATACTTCCTTAATAGCTTTGGTCTCCATTGAATCATTAAGATGAGTTCCTGTTCCGTGAGCATTAATATATACATTATCTCCTCCGGAAATTCCTGCTTCTTCCTTAGCAAGACGTATAGCATTAATTGCTCCAAGTCCTTCCGGATGAGGAGCTGTTATATGATATGCATCTGAAGTATTACCGTATCCTATAACTTCACCGTATATTTTAGCGCCACGATTAACTGCCCGTTCATATTCCTCAAGAATAACTATACCGGCGCCTTCACCCATTACAAAGCCTCCGCGCCTTGCGTCAAACGGAATACTTCCTTCGTTAGGGTCTTCACTTGCCGAAAGCGCCTGACAATTAATAAATCCGACAGTAGACATCTCGTTAATTGTTGCTTCTGCACCTCCTGCAATAATAGCATCTGCGTAACCATGCTTGATTGCGCGGTAAGCTTCACCGATTGTATTAGTAGAAGTTGCACATGCTGTCATAACAGGAAGAGTAGGTCCCATAGCGCCATATCTTATTGAAACCGTTCCCGTAGCCATATTACCAATCATCATTGGAATAAAAAACGGAGAAACCCTTTCAGGTCCTTTCTCAATAAGCTTATTATGCTCTGTAACAAATGTATTGATTCCGCCGATACCTGAACCTATATATACGCCAAATCTGCTTTTATCCAGTTCAGATTCAAGAATCCGGCTGTCTGATACAGCCTGTTCAGAAGCTGCGACAGCATACTGTGTAAACAAATCTGACCTTCTTATATCAACTACCGCTTTAAAATAATCCCTCGGGTTAAAATCCTTTACTTCCGCATCAAGGCTAACAGAAAGATTTGATGCATCAAATCTGCTTATTTTGCCAATTCCACAGACTCCATTTTTAATATTTTCCCAAAATATTTCCGCATCATTTCCAACAGGAGATATAACTCCTATTCCTGTAATAACTACTCTGTTCATCACATACCTCCAAAATATTTAGATATACATTCCACCGTCAACCTTTATTACTTCGCCTGTAATATAGGCTGCTGCATCAGAAACAAGAAATGCAACTGTTTCTGCCACATCAGAAGGTTCTCCGTAACGTCCTGCCGGAATATTAGAAAGCATTGCCTTAACAGCATCCTCAGGCATCTTATCCGTCATATCAGTACGTATAAATCCCGGAGCAACCGCATTGCATGTAATTCCTTTAGACGCATATTCTCTTGCTACTGACTTGGTAAATCCTATTATTCCTGCTTTTGAAGCGGCATAATTAGTCTGTCCTGCATTGCCCATAAGCCCTACCACAGAACTTATATTGACAATACGCCCGTGTCTCTGTCTCATAAATGTCCTAAGACACGCTTTAGTAACATACATGCTTCCTTTCAGATTAACGTCTATAACATCTGATATATCTTCTTCGCTCATCTGCATAAGAAGCTTGTCTTTTGTTATGCCGGCATTATTAACCAGTATATCTACGCCTCCGAAATCTTTAATGATTTCGAAAACCGTATCTGACACAGCTTCAAAGTCGCTTATATTACATACATAAAGCTTAGCTTTTCTTCCCAAATCATTAATTGCTTTAATTGTATCCTTGGCTGCGCTTCCGTCATGCGTTGCAACAACTGCTATATCAGTACCGAGTGATGCAAGCTTAATTGCAACAGCCCGTCCGATTCCTCTTGAACCGCCCGTAACTATCGCTGTAGTATTTTCTGACATATATAACCTCCTGTTATACATATGCTATATGGTAACACCTAACTTCTCACAAGTAGCTTTGAGTGATTCCATATCGTTTACATTATAAATATTCACACCTTTAAGGGTCTTACGCACCAGACCTGACAAAGTCTGTCCCGGTCCGCATTCTATAAATGTGTCTACACCTGTATCATACATATTTCTTATTGTTTCTTCCCATTTTACACTGTGTGATACCTGCATGCTGATAAGCTCACATATTTCATCTGCCTTATCAGGATAGCATCCGGCTGTATAATTAGCATATACCGGAAGCTTAGGTGCATTTACCGAAAGAGTATTCAGCATATCAGAAAGACCTTCCGATGCGTCTTTCATATACGGAGTATGGAATGAACCGCTTACCGCAAGCTTAACACATCTTATTTTATGTTCTTCAAGCTTTGCATAAAAGGCTTCCATTTTGTCCAGATTACCTGCAACCGAAGTCTGTCCCGGACAGTTATAATTAACTGCATACACACCGCATTCACTGCACAATTCTTCAAGGAGGTCTGCGTCAGCTCTTAAAACCGCACACATTGTACCCGGATATTTTATATTACACTCGCCCATAAGCTCTGCTCTTCTTTTAACAAGTTCAAAGCCTGAACGGTCATCAAGTATGCCCGAATACGTAATAGCAACTACTTCACCAAGTGAAAAACCTGCTGCGGCGTCTGCATATATTCCATATGAATTAAGCGCCTTAGCACAGGCATAATCGGTAAGAAACATACATGGCTGAGTATTTTCTGTCTTCTTAAGAGTCTCTTCATCAGATTCAAAACACTGAATACGTGTGCCCGGTCTGATATCTTCCGCCATATCAAATAATTCCTTTACACAGGAAATATTATCGTACAAATCCTTTCCCATTCCCGGGTACTGCGCACCCTGTCCTGAGAATAAAAATGCTATTTTACCCATTTTCCAGCTCCTGTCAATATATCCTCTGCTTCACTGCATATATCAACTATAATATCCCTGCAGCTTTTTCTATCGTTAATAATTCCCGCAATCTGACCGCACATAAATGAGCCTTTATTAACATCTCCTTCACGTGCGGCAATTCTTAAGCCGCCTGCTCCCATAGCTTCCAGCTCTTCATTGGTAACATTACTATCGTATTCCTTCTTGAAGAATTCACGCGACATCGGATTCTTCAGTGTACGTACAGGATGTCCCAGCCTTTTACCGGTAACTATTGTATCTATGTCTTTTGCCTTAAGCACTTTCTGTTTATAATTATCATGGATATTGCATTCATCAGCAGTAAGAAATCTTGTTCCCATCTGTACTCCTACAGCTCCAAGCATAAATGCTGCTGCCATTCCTCTTCCGTCGCCTATTCCTCCTGCGGCTATAACAGGTATATTAACAGCCTGTGCAACCTGAGGCACAAGCGTCATAGTTGTACTTTCGCCTACATGTCCTCCTGATTCACAGCCTTCAGCAATAACAGCTGTAACTCCCAGCCTCTCAGTCATTCTTGCAAGCGCAACACTTGGAACAACAGGTATGACTTTAATTCCGGCTTCCTTTAACTTCGGAATATATACAGACGGATTACCGGCTCCGGTAGTTACAACAGCTACATGCTCCCTGCATACAACATCTACAGCTTCTTCTATATAAGGACTCATAAGCATAAGATTTACACCAAATGGCTTATCAGTCAATTCCTTCGCTTTTTTAATCTGCTCTGTCAGCTGCTCTCCATTAGAATTCATAGCTGCAATAATTCCGAGACCACCGGCCTCGGAAACAGCTGCTGCAAGCTCTGCATCGGCAACCCATGCCATGCCTCCCTGCAGCACAGGATATTCAATATCAAGCAACTCGCACAATATACTATTAATCATATTTTCCTCCGAATTACTTAGACTCCTCTATATATGCACAAAGCTTATCAATATTATCGATTTCCTGAGATAATTCAATCTTGCAGTCAAGCTCTTCTTCAATCTGCATAACGAGCTCCATAACGTCAAGTGAATCAAGACCTATCTCCTTAAATGTCTCAGAAGATGAGATTTCTGACGCATCCTTTCCAAGATATTCAGCAATAATGTTGATTATTGTGTCCTTCATTAATATACACTCCTTTATTTCTTATTATTTTTATACGAAGCAGAACATACTCCGCAAGTTTCCTATAAATGATAGACCTGGGTGTTACACCCAGGTCAAGTAACTTTTATAACTGTTTTCTTTTCCCCTGTTTTCTATACAACACCATACTCTTAATAATACTCGGATGCGCAAGTATAAGAAGCGGAAAGAGTTCAAGCCTTCCGGCAAGCATATCAAACATAAGTATATATTTTGAAAAAATATTAAATATACCAAAATTACATGTAGGACCCACAAGCTCAAGTCCCGGTCCGATATTATTAATCGTTGCCGCAACAGCCGTAAAATTAGTTACTGCGTCCTTGCCTTCAAATGAAAGGAGAAGCACCGAAAAAGAAAATATTATAAAATATGTAATGAAATATACATTAGTGGAACGAACTACATCATGAGCAACTGTTTTTCCTTCCATCTTGATTTTTTTAATGCTTCTCGGATGAATATATGAACTAATCTCTTTTGAAAGCGTCTTTAACAGAATCACGATTCTTGAAACTTTTATTCCACCTCCTGTACTTCCTGCACAGGCTCCTATGAACATAAGCATCACAAGAATAGTTTTACTTGTCTGCGGCCACATGTCAAAATCAACCGTAGCAAAACCTGTAGTAGTAATAATTGAAGCAACCTGAAAAGCCGCGTCTCTGAAAAGCGTCCCTGCCGGTTTTGCATACTTAAATATGTTGAAAAATATAATTAACGTACTTGCAATTATTATTCCGAAATATGCTTTTACCTCTTCCATACTTACTGCCTTTTTAAATTTTCTGAAAAGCAAAAGATAATAGGCATTAAAATTAACTCCAAACAAAAGCATAAATATAGTAACAACCCATTGTATATAAGAAGAATATCCCGCAAGACTGTCATTTTTTATTGCAAAGCCACCGGTTCCCGCAGTACCGAATCCTATCGCTATCGCATCAAACAAAGGACACGCACCTAATACAAGCAATATAATCTCAAGTACCGTAAGCCCAAGATATATACTGTACAAAAGTCTCGCCGTAGTTTTGATATTAGGAACAAGCTTGCCTACGGAAGGTCCCGGACTTTCGGCCCTCATCAGGTTAATATGCGAACCTCCGCTTAAAGGGATTATTGCAAGAAGGAATACCAAAACTCCCATTCCTCCAATCCAGTGTGTAAAACTTCTCCATATTAAAGCCGTATGTGATAAAGCTTCAATATCAGTAAGTATACTTGCGCCGGTCGTTGTAAAGCCTGATATTGTCTCAAATAATGCATCCGTAAACGACGGAATTTCTCCGCTCACATAAAATGGCAGGCATCCGAAAAAACTTAAAAATATCCAACTAAGCGCCGTTGCAACACAGCCTTCTTTTAAAAGGAACAGCGAATTACCGGGCTTTTTATGCGACATAAGCCATCCCATTAGAAAACATATAACAGAAACAGCCAGATAATATATTCCTACATTTTCACGGTAAATAAGCGCGGTAACGCACGGAAGCAGTAAAAATACTGCCTCTATCCTAAGAACCCAGCCAAGTATATATCTTATTATCGAAACATTCATGTCAATCACCTATAAAAGAATATCCGTTATATTGTCAAATCCTGTATGAGTAGTTACGACAACTACCATATCACCCGGCATAATACATTCCTGTCCGCTCGGGATAATTATTTTTCCGTTTCTGCTTATACATGCAACCAAAAGATTCTTTTTAAGCTTTAAATCCATCAATCTGATTCCGGTAACTTTTGATTCTTTTTCAATATAAAACTCAATCGCTTCAACCCTGTGGTCAAACATGTAATACAGCGTCTCGATATTATTACTGTCTTTGGAATTCCTCTTTGCACGGACATAGGCAATAATAGCCTCGCTGGTTATGGATTTCGGGTCAATAACACTTCCAAGGTCCAAACTTGCGACAACATCTTTAAATGTTATATGATTGATTTTCGTAATGACTTTTGCTTGTGAAACAAGCCTCGTATATAATGTAAGAAGTATATTCTCTTCATCTATGCCGGTAAGTGCAATTACCGAATCGGCATATTCTATTCCCTCTGCTTTAAGAAGCTCCTGGTCGCTTCCGTCTCCATTAATAATAATTGCTTCGGGTAAAATCTCGCTAAGATGCTCACAGCGCTTCCTGTCTATCTCTATAATCTTAACCGATATACCCATATGTAAAAGCTGCTTTGCAAGATAATACGCAACCTTGCCGCCACCGATAATAATCGTATTCTTAACCCTGTCTTTAAGTATACCAAGCTTTTCAAGAAAAGCTTTTGCTTCTACACGAGTAGATACAAAAGAAATCACATCATTTGCCGACATAACATAATCGCCTGACGGTATTGTTATATCTCCTTTTCGCTCAACTGCACATATCAAAAGATTGTTATGCATATTCTTTCCAAGCTCAGCTATTGACATTCCGTCAAGCAGGCTGTTTTCAGGAACCTTAAACTTAATAAGCTCGGCATGTCCATGCGCAAAAGCATTGACTTCAAGCGCACTTGGAAGTGATAAAATACGCGCCGCTTCATTTGCCGCCTCCAGCTCCGGATTAATAATCATTGCAAGTCCAAGCTTCTCACCCAGATACATTCGCTCTTTGCTGTAATCAGGCGTCCTTACTCTGGCTATCGTTGAACATTCACTGGTCTGATTTGCGATAACACAGCACAAAAGGTTAAGCTCATCCGACTCGGTAACTGCAATAAACAAATCAGCTTCGTCAATGCCTGCTTCCAATTGAATACTGTGACTCGCTCCGTTACCCGCGATTCCCATTATGTCATACACATCTACTGCTTCCTGTACTTTCTCGGAATCTTTATCAATAACAGTAATAGCATGTCCTTCCGTAGTAAGCTGCTCTACCAATGTCATACCGACTTTTCCGTAGCCTACAATAATAATGTTCAGGCCTTTTCCAACACGGTCTTTTACTTTGAACATATCTTTTACCCCTCGTAATAAGAAAAAAATATGCATACATTATACGACATTGTTCTTAAAGTTTCAATCACTCAATCATCTCTTCAATAAATATTCCATATCCTTTCGTAGGGTCATTTACAAAAACATGCGTAACTGCTCCTATAATCTTTCCGTTCTGGATAATCGGCGCCCCGCTCATTCCCTGTATTATTCCTCCTGTCTTTTCAAGCAGCCTTTTATCCGTTATTTTAAGTACGAGGCCTTTATTATCCGTACTGCCCCTGTTAATATCTTCTATATTAATATTATACTCCTCAATTTTTTCACCAAGCTGGCAAAATATTGTTGCAGGTCCTTTTTTTATATCCTGGCGCAGACCCACCGGAAAACTTTCCCTTTCACTGATTTTATCTGCAAATACTTTACTGACCTTACCGCTTATTCCAAGCGGAGTATTTTTCCTTATCTTCCCTATTATCTGTGAATTTGATGCAAGTATCATTCCCATTATCTCTCCCGGAGTACCTGATGTTCCCTTAACGATATTAATAATTTCAGTATTGTATAGCTTTCCTGATTTTATCTGCATAAGCACTCCCGTATCTGCATCAGTTATTCCATGTCCAAGCGCAGCAAATTTACCGTCTTTGCCGACAAATGTAAGCGTACCTATTCCCTGAGTATCCTCTCTAACCCACACTCCGATCTTTACGCTGCCGTCCTCGCACTCTATTGTATTAAGCTTCACCTGACTTACATTATCTCCTCGTCGTATACCAAGTGTCGCACGTTTTTTTTCACAGTTCTGAAGACATTTTGTAAACTGCTCTATTGAAGTTACCTCTTCTCCATTAATCTCAGTAATGTAATCTCCTGTCTGAAGTATCTGATATGCAGGCTCATAGTCCATTTTATCCGCACCTGTTACAGTTCCTGTTCCAAGCACTAAAAGTCCGTCCGTCTTAATCTGTATTCCTATATTATTACCACATGGGATAACACTTTTACTATCAATGACGTCAAGTGAGATGCTCTTTAACGAAAACATACCAAAGAGCTTCAGATTCATTTTATATCTGCCTGTTTCTGATGAAGATACGGTAAATGGTTTATTAAGTGAAAAATGAATTTCTCCATTCTCACTCTTTGCCGCATTATTAATATTTAAAGTCTCTGTATCTGCCTCAACCCCTGCTTCTACAGGCATAGAAAAATCAAACCGGCTATCATCTCCAACATATACTTTAAGAGAATCCGGTATTCCGTTATTTACGCTGTATACATAATATATACCGGTAAATATAACTGTACATACAAAAATAATGGTAAGAATAATCCTGTACCACTTGCGTCTGTTCACATATCCCACCCTTTCTGATTATAAGGCTGGTAAATATTGTGTCCAAAATGTACAGGATATATACATCTTACTGTATGCATTCTGATTTCCAGGATTTAGCAAGTTCCTTCATTTCATTGGCATTACTAAGAACAGATTCCGTTATCTCTGTGCCTCCGAGTATCCTTGCAAGTTCTCCCGTCGTCTCTTCATCAGAGAGACGTCTTATTTCAGTATGTGTTCTGTTACCTGAAACATTTTTTTCTATAACAAAATGTCTGTCTGCCATAGCCGCTATCTGGGCAAGATGCGTTATGCATATAACCTGATGGTTTGCAGCAATCCGGGCCAGCTTTTCGGAAACCTTCTGTGCAGTACGTCCGCTTATTCCTGCATCTATCTCATCAAATACAAGAGTATATATTGAATCGTTATCACACAGCACTGATTTTATTCCTAACATAATTCTTGAAAGCTCGCCGCCGGATGCAACTAACGAAAGCGGCTTAATATCTTCACCCGGATTAGTCGATATCATAAATTCTGCCTTATCAGTTCCGCAGGCGTCATAATCATCTTTATTGGTAAATACAATATCAAATCTTACATCAGAAAAATTGAGGTCTGACAAAGCTTCGGTAATACTTTCCTTAAGAAGCGCAGCCTTTTCTTTCCTAAGCTTTGAAAGCTCTGCTGAAAATTCAGAAAGTTCCGCTTCTATATTCGTCAGCTTTTCTTTAATCCTTCCCTTATTCTCATCAAGCTCTAAAAGCTCTTTTCTGCGCCTTATAAGCTTATTATAATATTCAGACATATTTTCATAAGAACCGCCGTACTTTGCAAATATCTTCCTTATATATTCAAGCCTGTCCTGAGTTTCGTTAAAAGCCTGTTCATCAAACACAAAATCATCCATATATGATGACAGCTCTCTGTTAAAATCAGAAAGGATACTTTCGGCATCAAGCAGAACCTGCATATAATCTGAAACTGCACTGTCATATTCAATAACTTCATTAAGAACAGTAACTGCGCGGCCTATTAAAGCTGAAGCCGTCATATCGCCATTTCCTGTAAGGTCATATACATCCGCTGCAGCTTTTATAATCTTCTCTGAATTAACAAGCCTTCTGTACTCCGTTTCAAGCTCTTCTTCTTCACCGTCATGTATACCTGCATTCTCAATCTCAGATATCTCATATTCCGTAAAAGACAGCTCTCTTACGCGTTCTTCATCAGAAATCTGAATACTGTCCCATTCCTTCTTCACTTTTATGTATTCAGTATACAGTCTGCTAACCTCGTTCTTAAGCTGCTCTGCTCCGGCATATCTGTCAATAATATCAAGATGCTTAGAAGAATTAAGAAGAGACTGATGCTCATGCTGCCCATACATATCAATAAGCAGAGCCGAAATACCTTTTAACGTACCGGCTGTCACTGTCTCTCCATTAACTTTACTTATACTTTTACCCGGCATTATACGCCTTGATATTACAAGCATATTATCCTCCGGGTAAATATCAATTGCATTTAATTCTTTAATTATATTATCTGACGGTTCAAACACCATCTCCACATACGCATAATCCTCACCGCTTCTTATCATATCAGACGAAATGCGCCCTCCCAGTGCAATATTCACTGAGCCAATAATCACAGATTTACCTGCTCCGGTTTCACCTGTAAGAATATTCAGATTATCTCCAAAATCAACTTCTACGTCTTTAACAACCGCAAAATTCTTTACGTGTAAATGTGTTAACATGTGAACCTCCTTCACCTGCAGATTCATAGCCAATCAGCCGGCAACAAAAGTGTAACACATATTATGATTTAATTCCAGTGATTTTTTAATTAACATCACACGCCCATACCATAAACGGCTTGTCACCCTTTAAGTGAATTTTGGTTATACCTGCATCAACAGCCATATTCCTGCTGATTACATTTTCACCTTCCTTAAGAACCATATCGCTTCCGTCTACATTTACTTTCTGACCGGTAGAACCTGCAATATTCATATCTATATTAATATTCTTTTCCTTAGCCGCATACACATACAGAGTATATTCCTCTGCGCTTTCATTATAATAATATGTTGTATCAGCAATTATATTTCCTGAAGCACTCTTCATTTCAAGAAAATATGCGCAGTCACTATCCTCTTTTTTATCATCACTCAAATCCACATCTATTATCTCGCAGCCGGCTGGCGGATTAAGATATCCTGCCCCGTCTATTGACTTTCCTGTTCCGAGAATAAAGTGATTTATCTCACCGTCCGACATAACATAAATGTCTTTATTATGCCCGTAATATAATGCCCAGTGCAACCTCAAATCAGTATCTCGCTGATTACACACCAATAAAATAGGCTTGTCAGTATTCTCAATACGTTCAAATATTTTCTTTGAATCTTCATCAAGAACATACGAATATCCTACATTTCTTCCCTGAAACATTTGAAACTTAGGAAATACGGAAAGCATTTTCAAAAATGAGCAGCATATACAGAAACCGAAAATACATATTGATGCTCCCCTACCTGACTGTAAAATAAAAGCGCTACGGCAATCACCGCCAGAAAATTAATACATATACAATCATATTTTTTTATCGCATTAAACACAAGACCACATATTCCTGCAATAAACAGTATTACAGCAATATATCTGAGCAGAGTTCCGGCAGTAGACAGATTATCCACAAACGTACCGTAAAATATCCAATCAAATGTATGCTGAGTATATGCAAAATCATATAATCCGTTCAACCCTTCACGTGTCAGCTCAAGCTGCAATTCTTCCCAAATATACGGACTATATTGAATATTTAGAATAATCACTCCGGCAGCAAAGCCTAATAGAGATAAAATCTTAACTGCGATATCCTTAATTGTAATTTTTTGCAGGAATGTATGACGTACATAAGGCTTATAAATATTAGCCCTGCCATAACATATACTCCGTCGAGGAAAAATGTTATAGCCGATGAAGCAATAATCACCAGCAATATCAACCGATTTATATCAACTCTTTTCAGAAAATCCGTAAAACATCTTGCAAAAAAGATAATAAATGCAATAAAAATTACAATAGGAATAAAGCACTCTAACTGCGCAACAATAATTCCCGGTATAAATGTTGCCGAAAAGCATGCAAAAACACGCTTTATTTTTGACCGGAACATATTCTCGGTTACATACATTAAAGCCGCAAAAATCATAAGAAGCGCAATAGCATTAAAAAATCCCGTAACTGATGCTCCGTCTGTTCCTGCAAGAGAAGCCGGCACGGAGCCAAGAGCGCCAACGCTTATTCTGTGTGCACCCTTAATAAAATGCTTAACTCCAAGCAGCCATGCCTGTTCATACTGCATACTGTCCAATGCAGAAAATGGTATCCTCGTTACAGCTTCCGTCTGCGCAGAATAATAATATACATCCCACCATGCATATCCTTTATAAAACTTTGCGCCATACAGAATATACACAAAACTGCCGCTTACAAGTGTTACTGCCATACCGATAATCGTATAAATGTCACGGAAATATCTTTTTTGCTTTAAGCTTTTTCGGTTCCGTATAATAAAACATATGAACAATATACCCAAAATACTGTATAGTATCCACATATATCTCACAGTCGGCACACCAAACATAATCATTATCTTAATAAATGCACATAAAGCTCCGACTCCTGCAAATATTGATACAGCCCGGAATTCCGCCGCACTGCATTCCTCTTTACTTTTCGCACCACAAATAATACGCAAGCGGCATTCCTGCAAATATAACCGCACTAACTCCCAAAACCAGACATAATATACTTGTAATCATATTTCTTACATTTTCTCCCAACTTACAATTTTTGTGCTTTTCTTAGCAAAAACACGTATTTTTTTCTTATTCCATACTTTTATTGTTTTTACTGATTTGCAATACTCAACAGAAACCGTCTGCATTTTTTTATTGGTACTCAAATCTATTGTTCCTATTTTCGCGCCATGTATATTAAGAGCATTTAATTTTTTGAATCCTCTTAAATCTAGGTTTTCTATTGATTTTGCAGCATATACATTTATACATGTTATACTTTCATTTTTATCTATATACTGCACGTCCTCATTTTTTAAATCATATAAAATTAATGATTTTAACGCCTTATATTTACTTATATCAATAGTTTTAATATGTCTGCCATTTATAGCAAGACATCCAAGCTTTGTATTATTTTTAATATTAAGCTCTCCGGCATTAAGCACATTACAACTTAACTCTTTTATTTTTCTGTTTTTTGACAAGTCAAGCTTTTTAATATTCTTACAGTCAACAGACACCTCTTCAAGCTTTGGTGATTTTTCAATATTTTTTACTGTAATATTATTTCCTCCTATACGCAGTTTCACCAATTTCTTATTATTAAATTTAAAATTTGCTTTCTTATTGCTTATACACATGGACAAAGTTCTGAGTTTACTCCATCTTGAGAAGTCCATATTAACCGTATTGTGATTATCGAAAAGAAAACTGCCATGACAATCAAAGCATGCTAGTGTTTCGAGTTTTTTACATACATAAATGCTCTCAAAATTCTTAACTCTGATATCATATTCATCACTATACTTCAAACCCTTTATATGTTCGGCAGCATATGAACAGTCTACATGAACATGTTTTAAATTGACAAAGTATTCCATACCTTTAAAGTCAAGTGTAAGGTCATCCGTTGTATACGAAGGGGCAGCATTAAGATACTCTGTTGGATAATCATCTTTTTCACAAAATTTGTATATCCAAAAGCTTGTAACGTCCTCCTGTTCATCCACAGATAATATTCCGTCATGGTCTTTATCGTGTATATTTCTCACTTCTTCACGTATACACAACTCAGGAAAATGCGACTCATCAATGGCAATCGATTCTGCTGCACTTACATTTCTAGTGTTAGATAATAACACAAACATACATGCGGTTACAAGTGTTAATACTAATTTTTTCATAGTTGACACCCCTTTTCATTAAATATATTACATAATTTAATTCGGTGCAAAAGATGTATTCTTACAGAGAAAATATAATTTTTTCTAAAACAAAACCTATCTCATTTAAATGTTTCCAAGTGCTATTTAGAGTTACTCTTTTCAAAATCCTCTGCATTAAAGTTACTATTCCCGGCATTGGAAATCCTCACTCCTTATGTTATAATATTTTTATATAACAGTTCAGCCATAACCAATATTGTGGGCGAATCATGCTTGCATGAATGAGCACATAATATCGGTTATGGATTGAGCGCCCGATTATGAGCAATCCGCTTGCGTAAGCAAGCTTTGAAGCACGAAGTGCGAGATTGCGAATGGTGCAGGCCGAACTGTTTCTAACAGGCTTTTCGCCAACCAAGCTAACAACTATGCACATATTTTTCAGGGGGACAAACTATGAAACCAACCAGACATATTCTACTATTTTTATTTGCATTATTTATCATACTCTTTACTAAACCTGACAACACTCTGGCTGCTATAAGCAATACACGAACTCCTATAGAAATATCAACAGCGGAGGAGCTTGCAAAGATTGGAAAGGATTCTGCATACAGCCTTGAAGACAACTACATACTTACCGCTGATATAGACCTTTCAGGGCGCAATTGGGAACCTATAGGCGGCTATTACGGCGAAAAAGGCCGTGTGTCAGGAAATGGGGTATTTACCGGAACATTTGACGGTAAAGGACATGTAATAAGCGGTATGACTATTAACCTTTCAGGCGACCTTCCATACAGCTATTACTACGCTGAGGTAGGATTATTCGGAATTGTAGGAAGCGGAAATTCAAATGACTATGCAGAAATTAAGAACCTTATATTTACCGATGTTAACATAAAAACAGAATTTACTAACGGTTATACAGCTGTAGGTACGCTATGCGGCGACCTTAACGGTTATGCGTCTGTTAATAATGTCGCTGTCCTTAACGGCGCAATTTATGTCAACACCAAATCAACTGCCAATACTGTAGGGTGCGGCGGTGTAATCGGAGAATGCCGTACCGAAAGTTCATATCTTGCCAATGTTAACAAAGGAGTTACGGTTACTAATGTATATAATGGCGCAGACGTCACGGCAGGCGGCAATGACACTAACCACCTATACTCAGGAGGAATTATCGGACGGGTTGCCAAATCATACTGCAAGCAGATATCTTCATGTGTCAATACCGGAGATATATCGTATAACGGTGATGAAGGCTTCGGAATTCTTGCTGCCGAATCTGAGAATAGCATATATTATACCAATGTAAGTAACTGCTACACATTATCTCCGGGTTACGGGCAGGCGAATGGGGCTACCGCACTTACTGAAAGTACATTAAAAAACGGCGCTTTAAAAACCGGATTGTCCTCATCTGTATGGCAGGCCAAATCAGGATATTATCCGATGCCGTCCATATGCTTTAACAACAAAATTTCCGAAGGCATAATATATCTTTCGGGAATTAATCTTACATATGCTTCAAGCGAATCAGCGGAGCACGTACTTACAACAATTACACTTCCTAAAACTGCCGGAAATGATACGCTTACGTGGAAAAGCAGCAATGAGACGGCTCTGGCTATAGACGGTTATAAGGCAACAGCCGACACAATGGCAATAGTAAATAATACTGTTGTTACCCTTACCGCTTCTACCGCTTCAGGTAAAACACGCGCATTTAAAGTAACGGTCATATCTGAGAATGTAATGAGCGCATCATTCTCAAGAAATTATGCTCAGGTAGGAACCCCTCTTACAGTTAATATAAAAAATTCAGGTAATCTTACATTTACTTATACATGGAAAGTAGGCGGCAAAACAATAAGCAACAAAACTAATACATATACGCCGACTTCTTCTGACCTTGAAAAGTTCATTACCGTAAAGGCCGTATCTACCGATAAATCAGCAGCCTTTGACCTGTCAATGTACTGCAGCGAGCTTCCTGTTGTATACCTTGATACTAACGACGGTTTGGCGGTAACAAGCACCTCAAATGCAAAAGACGCCACTATACGGCTTCAGGGCAATGAAGAATATCACGATACAAGCGGTCTGTATTCAGGCAAAACAACAGTAAAAGGACGCGGCAATTCTACATGGTCATTTGCCGAATCATATAACCTTAAAAAACCATATAAGCTAAAGCTTAACAAAAAATCTAACCTTTATAATATGGGTACCGGAAAAAATAAGCACTGGGTTCTCCTTGCTAATGTAATTGACCATACCGACATGAGAAATGAACTGTTATACAACTTTGCAAGAGATATTGGAATGGAATACTCTCCTGCTACAGTTAATGTCGTTCTTATACTTAACGGACAGTATGTAGGTCTTTACGAATTATGCGAGCATGTACGAATCGGAAGTTCACGCGTCAACGTTTTTGACTGGGAAGAGCTTGGTGAAGATATTGCCGACGAAGTGGCTGCTGTTGAAAATGTAAATGCAGACGCACTTGGCGATGCAATGAAGATGGATTTTTCATGGAGAACTTCTAAGAAATTTACTTTTAAAAATAAAACTTATGACCTTAATAAATATTATAACATGTCAAGCATCCCAAAATTTACCGGTGGTTTCCTTATGGACATGGATTTCAGGATAGGCAATACTTACAAATATATATCATCATTTAATACTGACAATACTATACCAATGTTTTTCAGAAATCCTGAATATGCAAAAACGGATAATGAAATGATGACTTATGTTAAAAATTATCTCAACTCATATGAAGCCGCGCTGAAAAATGAAGTATATTATACAACAGATAAAAACACCGGTCAGACAGTTCACTATACGGATTTATTTGACCTTGATTCACTCGTAAAATACTGGATGGTATGCGAGCTTTCAATGAATTGGGATTCAATGAAGAACAGCACCTACCTGTACAAAGACATTACAGGCAAGGCAAAAATGGGCCCTGCATGGGATTATGACTGGGCATTTGGTAATATTAATATGTATTCCGGAACTGCTCCGTTTGTCATTACCGGATGGCATTCAAACTGTGACGCATTCTGCGAGCAGAGCTACCAGTATTATCAATGGAACCGCTATTTAATTAAAGACCCTTATTTTACACTTAAAGCATATGAGGAATATAACAGAATACGAAATACTCTTATCGAAGATATTATTAAAACAGGCGGTATAATTGATTCTTCAGAGAAAAAATACCAGAAAGCTGCTAATGCAGACGACGCAAAATGGCAAAGCAGCTACAATCTGTATTCCGGAAAAGCGATAAAAGCAGACGGTACAGTATTCCATACACAAAGCCAGAAATTTAACGACGCCGTTACTACTCTCAGGCAATTTATAAAACAGAGGGTTGCATGGTTTGATAAACAGTTTTTGATAACCTCAGGCAATACGGACAGTTCGGTAAAGAATCTGTACAAATCCTTTGGGAACAGTACGTCGGATAAAATATCCATTACAGGCGTTAATACTACTGTCAATAAAAAAACAACATTTACCGCAGCAGTAACAGACAGCACAATTAAAAAAGTTGCATTCCAAATTGACGGTACTCAAATACAGAATGCATCGGTAAGCGGCAATACTGCAACACTTACAGTTGATGATACAATGCTTGACTCATCGGATTCGCTCCACATTGTTGAGGCACATGCATTAGACAGCAATGGCGCATATATGAATAATCAAAGCAACTTTAAGGTATTTGAAAAAGTTGTCGCTACTCCTTCGCCTACACCAACCGCTACGCCGAAACCTACCGTTTCCCCGACTGCTAAACCTACGCAGACGCCGACAGCAGCTCCAACCGATAAACCTACTGATGTGCCTGATTATACGCCTACTGCCACGCCTGGCGACAAATCAACCGCTGCGCCTGAATGCAATCCGACCGCTGCACCTGACGGCAGTCCAACCGACACGCCTGACGGCACATCAACCGCTACGCCTAATATTACTTTTTCACCTACAGCACATCCTTTAGGAGACGCCTCCGTCAAATTCCAAAAGACCATTATATCTGTAAAAGGAAAATCAAAGGTTAAGCGAGGAAAAAGAATTACGCTTAAAGTAAAAATTACTAATCCTGACGGAAATAAAGTAAAATGGGTTCTTAACAAAAAAGCAAAGAAATTATTTAAGTTAAATAAAAAAAGCGGAGTCAAAGTAAAACTTACTGCAAAGAATAGAAAAGGCTCCGGAAAAATTAAAGTAAAATACGGTAAGCTAACCGTTAAAAAATCAATCAAAATATATTAACTAAGATTTAAAGGAGACAAAATTATGTGGACAGATAACAGCGTATTTTACCAAATCTATCCTCTTGGATTCTGTGGAGCGCCATTTGAAAATGACGGGAACCCGGTTTCCCGTATTAACAAAATATATGAATGGATTCCTCATATTAAAAAGCTTGGCGCTGATGCAATATATTTCTCGCCGGTATTTGAATCAGATACACACGGATACAATACAAGAGATTATAAAAAAATAGATGTACGCCTCGGAACTAATGAAGACTTTGCCAAATTATGTCATGCGCTCAAGGAAAACGGAATAAAAGTTGTTCTTGACGGAGTATTTAATCATGTAGGACGCGGATTCTTTGCATTTCAGGATGTACTTAAAAACCGAGAATCATCTCCTTACAGAGATTGGTTCCATATAGATTTCGGCGGCAATTCAAACTATAACGACGGTTTATGGTATGAAGGCTGGGAAGGCAATTATGACCTTGTAAAGCTTAATTTAAGAAATGAAGCTGTTATCTCCCACATATTTGAAGCGATAAGCTTCTGGGTACAGAAATTTGACATCGACGGCTTACGGCTTGACGTCGCTTACTGCCTTGACAGAGATTTCTTAAAAAGACTCCGAAGCTTCTGCGACGGACTTAAGCCTGAATTTGTGCTTATAGGCGAGCTTTTACACGGCGATTACAATCAGTTTGTAAATGATGAGATGCTTCACAGCTGTACCAATTATGAATGTTACAAGGGCTTGTTCTCAAGCTTTAACAGCATGAATATGTTTGAAATAATTCACTCACTTTTAAGGCAGTTCGGACCTGAGAACTGGACATTATACAAGGGAAAACATCTTCTGTGCTTTGTGGATAACCATGACGTATCACGTATTGCAAGCAATCTGACTAACGAAAACCACCTTAAGCCAATATACGGACTGTTATTCGGAATGCCCGGAATTCCTTGTGTCTACTACGGTAGTGAGTGGGGTGCAAAAGCTCATAAAAGCGAGGGAGACCCTGCTCTTCGCGCCTGTTTTGACGCGCCTGTATACAACGGTCTTACAGAATTTACTTCAAAACTTTCTTATGCACATAAAAACAGCGACGCATTATGTAACGGAGCATTTTATTCAAAGGTACTTAACAATACACATTGCGTATTTGAAAGAAATAACGGTACCAAGCGCGTATATGTTGCAATAAATGCAGGCGAAAATGATGTTACCGTATCGTTTGATGCCGGAACAAATCATCTGTGTGATATGCTTACAGGTAAAGAATACGACTTTAACGGAAGCATTACCATACCTGCATACGGGGTTATGTATTTGGAACCTTAAGGTTACTATTCACGGAACCGCCACACCTCATTCGCACTCGTCGCCTTGACAGGCTCCAATTCCGTGCTACGCACTAAGATTGCTCATATGGGTGGCAGTTCCTGCTTCACAGGCTTTTAACTGTATTAGACAAAGCCCCTTTCGTGCAAGCATGACGAGGCTTTGTCTAATACAGTTAAGCCGTGAATAGTAACCTTAAGAATATCTTAATAAATTTAATTGCCGGATATTAAAAAATTGGCATTATCCTATATATGTACACAGAAAATGTGCACACACGGAGGTTAATGATATGTATAACATACTGGTTTGTGATGATGACAAAGAAATCGTTGACGCTATTGACATTTACCTTGCAAAAGAAGGTTATAATGTCATTAAGGCATACGATGGACTTACCGCTTTAAAGCTCATGAAAGAAAATGATATAAAACTCATTATTATCGATATCATGATGCCCGGAATTGACGGTCTGCGCGCGACTTTAAAAATCAGGGAATCAAGCGGAGTCCCAATCATCATTTTATCAGCAAAATCAGAAGACTCTGACAAAATCATCGGACTTGACGTAGGTGCAGATGATTATATAACCAAGCCTTTTAATCCGCTTGAGCTTATTGCCAGAGTAAAGTCCCTGTTAAGACGTTACACTGTACTTGGAGCGCTTCCAATGTCCAATGAAAATGTATACGCTGTAGGCGGACTTGTAGTTGATGACGACAAAAAAGAAGTAACCGTTGACGGTGATGCAGTAAGGCTTACCCCATATGAATATAATATTCTCCTGCTTCTTATAAAAAATCCCGGAAAGGTATTTTCAATAAACCAGATATATGAAAATGTATGGAATGAAGAAGCAATATGCGCCGACAATACAGTTGCAGTACATATCAGACACATTCGTGAAAAAATTGAAATCAATCCAAAAGACCCTCGCTACCTTAAAGTAGTCTGGGGAATCGGCTACAAGATTGGTTAAAATGAAAGGATGATAATGCTATGAAAAAGAAAAGAATAATTCTGCATATATGTATTCTTCTGCTTGCAGCTATGTGTATCGGAAACGGCATATTCTTTCTGAATAACGCCGGCAGACTTAACAGCAAATATAAATATACCATGCAATATTATCATGATATGCACAATGCGATAAATATTGCGTATGCAAGTTATCAGTTCAGAAGCTTTTTTGATAACCCCGGCGCTGTGCTGGCTCAGAATGATTCAGAAGGTACAGTAACTGCTTCGGATGTAATTGAAATGGTTAATCACATACGTTATGGCAAGGACCATTACTATATTGAAGGCAGTAATAATTCCACTTATACTAACTTAGCATCATTTTATTATACTAAGTCAAAACAGTATAATAAACTTTTAAATAACACTACAGACTCAAATACAGACAAAATAACCTTAAAAGAAAAACTCGATTATTATCAGCTTGTATGTAATTACATTGAAATGTATACATCTATAACTGATACACTGTCTATTGAACCGAATTTTGCTTTACTTGATAATGAAGATAAAGAGCGTGCTCTTAGCAATTCAATAGACTATTTAACTTCTGATGAGGATTCCAACTTCAGATTCAGTATAAAATATATTGTTAATGACGCAGCTTACACAATATCTAATGCAGATGAAGCCCAGCTTTTAAATTCAGATAATTATTCTGACGTATATATGTTAGACGGTCTTAATATAAAAGCAATCCGTCCTGAAATAGTTGATTTGAACGATAGAAATTACGGTCTGTTGTTAGGTGACGAACTACCTTTAGACAGCGAAGATTTTATAAGCAGCAAAATTACAGGCGGGGTATTTGGAATTGATAAAAATTTCCCTGTCAGGGATTCTTATTATACGGAATACAATATGTTAAAAAATACTGTTACAGAGGATGATTACGTACACCTTGTATCAACCCTTTGGGGTATGTTCATTGCATCAATTATAGAAATATTTATAGCGTTCATATTGTTCATAATTCTTTTAATAGATGCCGGACACAAAGAAAAAAATGATACTCCTGCACTTAACAGATTTGATAAGCTGTATTTTGACGTCGTAGCCTGCTGCGCTTTTATAGTATATATATCAATTTACTATATTTTATATGGAATGTCCTTATACTACTTTAATGATACAACTGAAATACTCCATGATAAAGTGTGGATTTTGTTCCAGACAATTCTTATAATAATGCTTATGATCGGCGTCGAATGCACAGTTTTATTATCAGAAAGCTTTGTACGCAGAATTAAATGCAAATCACTTATAAAGACTACTCTGATAGGCAGAATACTTATTTGGATTAAGAAAAAATTGCTTGCCATTTTAAACAGATGCAAAAAAATGATTCAAAACATTTTATCGAACACCAAGCTTTCGGTTAAAATTATAACTTCAGGCGCTTTGGCGGCATTTTGGGCAGGTATAGTTATAATTTTTGCATTAACCTCATATAGACCATTCTTACCATTTATATTAGCATGCATTCCAATTGCAATATTATGTTATATTATATGGCACTTCTTTATTGAATTAAAAATAATAAAAGACGGCGCAGATAAAATATCCTCCGGTGAAATTGACTATAAGATAAAAGACACGATGAAATACCCGTCCAACAAAGAGCTTAAAGACAGCATAAATAACATCGGCGACGGACTTAATAATGCAATAGCAAAAAGCATTAAAAATGAGCGTATGAAGACAGAACTTATAACTAATGTATCACACGATATTAAGACGCCTCTTACATCCATAATCAATTATGTAGATTTACTGAAAAAGGAAGGCACAGACTGCGACAAAGCTCCTGAATATGTTGATATCCTTGAAAGGAAAGCAGCAAGACTCAAAAACCTTACAGAGGACCTGATTGAAGCTTCAAAGCTTAATTCCGGCGTTGCGGATATATGCAAGGAAAAGATAGACGTAATCCAGCTTCTCAAACAAAGTCTTGGCGAATACAGTGAAAAGTTTGCCGAAAAAAAGCTTGAAGTTATCTCGTCGGTTTTTGAAGAACATATATATGTCAATGCAGACGGCCGAAAAATCTGGCGCGTATTCGAGAATCTGTACAACAACATATATAAATATGCAATGCCTGGCACAAGAGTATATATAGATACCGAAACATTTGGAGAAACCGTTACAATTTCAATAAAAAATATATCAGATGAACCGCTTAACTGTGATTCATCCGAGCTTACCGAAAGATTTATTCGCGGAGACGCCTCAAGAAGCACTGAAGGAAGCGGTCTCGGATTATCAATAGCACGCTCCATAATTGAAATTCACGACGGTGTTTTAACAGTAACTCTTGACGGAGATTTGTTCAAAGTACAGATTGATTTGCCGATGCTTTCAGCGTAAATCGTCTGAAACAACTCCTTTTGATGTCCATATCTCACCCGATGTATTGATTAACACAACATCAATCTCCGGGTGAGATTTTTGATATTCTTTAGCTTTTCTTTCACCCATTATATATAATGCCGTAGCCATTGCATCAGCATACGTTCCGTCATCTGCAATGACCGTTACGCTTGCAAGGTCGCTTTCAGCCGGCGCACCTGTACGTATATCCATAATATGATGATATATTTTACCGGCTTCTTCAAAATATCTCTGATATCCTCCCGACGTTACAACCGCTTTTTCCTTAACCGAAATTGTTCCGATAATATTTTCTTTTAAAGACGGGTCGGCAATCCCTATAGAAAAATCACTTTTGTCAGGTTTCATTCCATATGTCTGTACATTTCCTCCAAGAGATACAACTGCCGCAGTTACATTTTTTTCTTTAAACAATTCTATCATTTTCTGCGACAAAAAACCTTTTGCAATTCCCCCAAGGTCAATTTCGCAGCCCTCATCAAGCATAACCGTGTTATCCTGCATGAGATGTACCTTTTGGTATCCCGTTCTATTAAGAAGCTCCTTTTTTCTCTCATCAGAAGGTATATTATGTTCACCTGTTGTAAAACCCCATTCCTTTACAACAGGATATATTGTTATATCAAATAATCCTTCACTCTCTTTTGAATATTCAATGCTTTTTTCTATTAACTCATACGTCTCCGGCGAAACTTCCACAGGATTGCCGGACGAATTATTGAGCTTTGTAATATCACTCGTCTCTATATTTACCGAAAAAATCGACTCATAATAATGAGCAAGCTTTTCTGCTTCATCTATAACGGCATCCGCATTTTTATCATATACGGTAACGGTCATATAAGTGTCCATTGCAAAAAAATCCGATGACTCACTTTTTAACTTTTCATTACTAAAAAACCTAACGATGACCGCAAAGATAATCATAGCGGCAAAACAGATACATATTGTACGCAGAATTATTCTATTATTGCCAGCCATAATTTCTTCTCTCCTCTTAAGATATAACATTTATAATATAAAATAATATCATAAAATACATTATTAAAAAACATACAAATAACTTTTTTTGTCTATTGATTTTATTCCTGTTTTTTTATATTATGCTCTATACTATTAAAATTCGCACAGCATGGAGAACATATGATAAAATACCGGTCCGTAAAAATTATTCTTATAATACTTGTCATAATACTTGTCTACATATTAAGCGCTGTACTTCCGTATGTAAAGCAGCCTGATGTTACTGCGCATACAATTCAGAATACTGACATTAATAACTTTTACGGAGACGCTTCCGTATGCGATGAACGTGTAAAAATCATTGCTGACAACGGCGAAGCTTTATCTGAACGAATACGTCTTATAGCTCACGCAAAAAAAGAAATCATTCTCTCTACATTTGATTTTGATACAGATAACAGCGGTAAAATGCTGCTCGCGGCTTTACTTAATGCTGCAAACCGCAATGTAAATATAAAACTTATAATTGACGGAATGGCTTACAGCTCCGGAATTCTTGGGAATCCCTGGTTTATGGCCCTTACTGAAATGGATAATGTGCAGCTTAAGGTATACAACCCAATCAATCCGCTGAAACCCTGGACCGCTATGGGAAGAATGCATGATAAATATCTTATTGCCGACAGGACCGCTTATATTTTAGGCGGCCGTAACTGTTTCGACTACTTTTTAGGAGACCATAACGGTTATAAAAATTATGACTGGGATTTTCTTGTGTACTGTGCCGAATCAAAATCCCCGGATTCACTAAACCAGCTTATAGATTATTTTAACGCAATATGGGAGCAAAAAGACTGCCGTCTTTCAGGTAAAAGACGAATATTTAAGAAACATAATTCCGTATCCGAATCACGGACTGAGCTTAAAAAAATATACGATAATATGCTGACAGAACATCCTGAATGGTTTTCTGATATAGATTATAAAAAAATCACAACTTCTGCGGACAAAATTACCCTCATTTCCAATCCAACCGGAATATACCCTAAAGAACCGATTGTATTTTATACTATTACAGAGCTTATGAAAAATGCCCGGCAGTCGGTATCTTTCCACACCCCATACATTCTATGCAACGACTGGATGACTGAACGCCTTACTGAAATCTGCAAAAAAGTTCCCGAAGTCCGAATGATGACTAATTCCATAGCCAACAACGGCAATCCTTTTGGTGCAATGGATTACCGCGCAAATAAGAGCAAACTTCTTGATACAGGCATACAGATATTGGAATATGACGGCGGTATATCATATCACGGAAAATGCTTTGTTATTGATAACCGCTTATCTGCAATCGGCTCATTTAACTGGGATATGCGCAGCGCTTATCTGGATACAGAACTGATGCTGGTAATTGACAGCATCACGGTTGCATCAATACTTCAGTCCGAGATGAACGTCTATGAAAAAGACGCCTTGAAAGTAACCGGACCTGATTCTTATGATTTAGCGGAAGGTCAGACTCCACAGGTTATTTCAAAGCGCCGTAAATTTCTTATTGAAGTTATCAGCCATACCATATATTGGGCACGGTTTTTGATGTAATATTTTAATCACGAAGCAACGGTATAACAATATGCTCCATACTTTCTGTCTGTTTCAGTTATTGCCGATTCATCCCGTATCAAATATAGCTCAATAATCTTTGAATCATCCATATACCGTATCCTCCGTAAAGACGTCTTCACTATATAAGACAGGATTCGTATAATAATCTTACAATCTATTGTAAAATTATTTCAAGTGCATTAGCATAAGGCGTAGGCATCTTATCAGGCAAATCAACAACAAGCACACCCGAATACTGGTTAAATGTCAGGTTGCCATATCCGAGAAGCCTTACCGAATTTACATGCTCGTCTTCCTTAAGGCTCTTAATGACAGCAGTATTTCCCATATTAGGACACATTATAAAAGCATATAGCTTTCCGTCTTTTTGTACGAATCTGAAATCATCTTCTCTCCATGCAACCTGTTCCTCAGTAAATCCTTCTATCTTCACATAAGAAGCGCCTTCACCGGACACCCGCCAAGGTCTTGTTCCATATACTGCCTCACCATTTACGGCAAACCACTTCTCAAGTTCCTTTAAAAGCCACATTGTTTCGACATCTACAGTTCCGTCCGGTTTCTGCAAAATATTTAAGAGCATTGTACCATTCTTAGCTATGGTATCCACCAGAATATCAATTACATGTCTTGGTGTTTTATATTTAATTTTGGGCTCATAAAACCACCCGCCGATACAAGTCTCTGACTGCCAAGGCTCAGGTGAAATATCAGGAAGCTGACTTCTTTCAATATCAAGTGTTCCAACCTGATAAATTTCTTTTTTACGGCTCTTCTGTGTATATACAGCGCGATTCTTACCCCATATACTCTCTGACTTATTATACAAATATGCAACTGCTTCAAGTCCATAACGAAAATCTTTATTGGTTATACTGTCATCTTCCTCTCCAAAAGGAAGCCAGCTGTCAGAATAAAGCATATCAGGCTCGTAATTATCAATTATCTCTTTTATAACTTTAAGCCAGTATTCCCTGAACTTTTCGTTTCCTGTAAGCCATACCCACTTATCTTCTTCTCCCGGTTTTGCAACATGCTCATAGTTGTCATGGTAAAAATCACGATAAGCCGGGTCGTTACCGTCATAAGGCACTCCTTTATACGGACCATATGTATCTGCTCCCTTATTAGAACGCCACCATGCAAATGATGCTCCGAGATGCTCCGTCATTCCAAACGGCATATCATATTTCTTTGCTGCAGCCTTCCACATTCCGCATATGTCCTTATGCGGTCCCATATCCACAGAATTGAAACGATTCAGTTTTGAAGCATAATTAAAAAAGTGGTCATGATGCGAAGCCTGAGCAACAAAATACCTTGCACCCGATTTATAATACTGCTCCATCAGAGCGTCCGGGTCAAATTTTTCTGCTTTCCAGAGCGCACAGATATCCTTGTAACCGAATTCAGACGGATGTCCGTAATGCCTCAAATGATACTGATACTGATCAGTACCCTGAATATACATATTCCTTGCATACCAGTCTCCGAACATCGGAACAGACTGCGGTCCCCAATGACTCCATATTCCGAATTTAACATCCCTGAACCATTCAGGGCATTCGTGCTTAGTTAATGATTCAAAAGTTGCTTCATACATTTTTCCTTCTCCTTTTTTGCATATATTCTATTGAACATCCATTTAAGGATGCAACATTCTGCCTCTTTATTTCACTTTCTACCGGCAATAAAGAACCCGATATAACCGGAAATAATACCGACGGCTATTCCTCCCAGAATATCTGTAGGATAATGTACATACAGATACATTCTTGTAAAAGCAATTAAAATCGAAAGAACTAACGCAGGCTTCCACAGCTTTTTCTCTCCTGCAAGATAAAGAGCTGTAACCGCTGCAAATGATGCTGCAGTGTGCCCGGACGGGAACGAATAATCAACCGGCTTTTCAATCAGAAGATTAACCACTGTATTAACATCATACGGACGCGTTCTGGCAACAAGATTTTTTAATATACCATTACATAAAATAAGGTCTGCTATTAAAGCCAGAGCCATTATTAATCCGCTTCGCCTTGTCTTTGGTATAATAAGCAAAACAAGCGTAAGTGCAATCCATATAATCCCGGCATTTCCAAGCCCTGAAATAAGAGGAACTATAATATCTCCAAAAGGTGTTCTTATATTTTGCATCCAATCTAAAATCTGTATCTCAATTCCCATTAAGTATGCTTCTTTCCCATCTCTTTTTAACTAATTTTAGTATTGCTCGATTTGAATTTTCAATGCTTTCTGCTGCTTTATAATTATACCGTCCGCCTGATGAAATAGCAAATGCTTATTATATTTTATTATGTACTTGCCATTTCCATACTGTCTGCTTTATAATTATATTATATAAAATACACAAAAGAAAGGAAAAGTACAATGAAAAAAAAGAATATTATCTTTTTACTTTGTGCGGTTGTAATACTGGGCGTTTTAATTGCAATTACACTAAGTACACCGGGTACTATTGACCCCGAATCCTATACGCCAAAAGTATACTCCACAATAGGAGCGCTGCTTCCGCCAATTATTGCCATTATTCTTGCGCTTATTACCAAAGAGGTTTATTCATCGCTCTTTGTAGGTATCGTCGCAGGCGCACTTCTATATTCTAATGGTAATCTTGAGCTTATGCTTAATACTATGCTTTATAATGAAGAAGGCGGTATGATTTACAAGCTGGCTGACAGCTGGAATGTCGGCATCCTTGTATTTCTTGTTGTTTTAGGTATTATGGTTGCACTGATGAACAAAGTTGGCGGTTCTGCCGCATTTGGTCAATGGGCTTCAACGCATATCAAAACAAGAGTCGGTGCTCAGCTGGCAACTATGGCTCTTGGTGTTCTTATATTTGTAGACGACTATTTTAACTGTCTTACAGTAGGTTCCGTAATGAGACCTGTAACTGACAGACATCAGGTATCAAGAGCAAAACTCGCATATCTTATTGACGCAACCGCTGCTCCTGTATGCATTATTGCACCTGTATCAAGCTGGGCGGCAGCAGTAACTTCATCTGTTCCTGAAGGTTCTGACATAAATGGTTTTTCCATGTTTTTAAAAACTATTCCATATAACTTTTACGCATTAACCACTCTGCTGATGATTATTCTGATAACAGTATTAAAGACTGATTTCGGATTAATGAAAACACATGAAAAAAATGCAATTAAGGGCGACCTTTTTACTACTGATGCAAGACCATACGGTGATTTAGATGATGAACCGGTCTCACCTCGTGGAAAAGTAATAGACCTTGTTCTTCCTGTTGTTATCCTCATTATATGCTGTATAATAGGAATGATATATACAGGTGGTTTCTTTGAAGGAGAATCATTTGTTAATGCATTTTCCAATGCAGATGCATCTATGGGACTTGTTCTCGGCAGTATGGTTACTTTGGTTATTACATTCTGTTTCTATATGACACGCGGAGTAATGACCTTTAAGGAATTTACAGAGTGCATCCCTGAAGGCTTTAAAGCAATGGTTGCGCCTATATTGATTCTTACTATGGCATGGACATTGTCTGGTATGACAGGTCTGCTTGGTGCAAAATTCTATGTACATGATATTGTTGCAGGTTCAGCAGGCGCATTGAAGCTGTTCCTTCCATGTATTATATTTATTGTTGCTTTGTTCCTGGCATTCTCAACAGGTACAAGCTGGGGAACATTTGCTATTCTTATACCGATTGTGTGCAATGTATTCGGTGATGGCAATACATATGAAATGCTTGTAATCTCTATTGCAGCATGTCTTTCCGGCGCTGTATGCGGCGACCACTGCTCCCCTATATCCGATACGACGATAATGGCTTCGGCGGGGGCCCATTCGGACCACGTAAACCACGTATCCACTCAGCTTCCTTATGCTTTAACCGCAGCAGCAGTTTCATTTGTGGGATACTTATTAGCCGGCGCTATCGGTTATTTTACAGAAAGTGCGGTGGCGTTACTTGCGCTTCCTGTCACACTTGTTTTAATGTTTGTTGTAATACTGGTTATAAGACAAATAACCAGAAAAACGGCTTAGGAGTAAATAATAATGCAAACGAAAGATACCGCTTTAAAAAGAAGAAATTCACTAATACTTGCACTCACATCATTTATATGGGGTATATCATTCGTATCACAGAGTCAGGGCGGAGACGCTATCGGTCCATATTCCTTTAACTGTATTCGTTCCATAATCGGCTCACTCTTTTTAATAATTATTATTTCTGTTACAGACAGATTCGGATTAACAAAAAAACCTGATAACAAAAAAGCACAGAGAACACTTCTTACGGGAGGTGTTCTTTGTGGTGTTGTTCTTTGTGTTGCTACTAATCTCCAGCAGATGGGAATATACCTTGGAACGCCTTCCGGCAAGGCAGGTTTCCTAACGGCATGCTACATTCTTCTTGTTCCGATTTTAGGATTATTTTTCAAGAAGAAATGCGGTATAAATGTCTGGATTGCTGTGGCAATAAGCATAGTCGGTCTTTATCTTTTATGTATAGACGGGACATTCAGATTACAATTTTCTGATATACTGGTTATGATTTGTGCTCTGTGCTTTTCCATACATATTTTAGTAATAGACCATTTCTCACCTATGGTAGACGGTCTCAGAATGTCCTGTATTCAATTCATGGTTACAGGTCTGCTTTCTGCTTTTCCAATGTTTGCAACCGAGTTTAACTCAGGTATACAGATATGGCTTTCTGCATTTGCCACATGGGATGCATGGCTTCCTCTGTTATATGCCGGAATCTTCTCCTGTGGAATTGCATATACACTACAGATTATCGGTCAAAAAGGAGTTAATCCTACGATTGCTTCACTTATTATGAGTCTTGAATCAGTCTTTTCCGTACTGGCAGGCTGGGTAATCTTAGATGAAAGACTCAATGCCAAAGAGCTTACCGGATGTGCGCTTATTTTTGCAGCGGTTATTCTGTCACAATTACCTATGCCGTCTAAGCGTTTCAGGTAAAAAGCTATAATAATCTTACCCCCACCGCATGAACCGTTATGCGAAAATTAAAATATTTAAGAAAAGAGGTATTATTATGTCATTCAAAGTAGCATTTATTGGTGCAGGCAGCATCGGATTCACAAGAGGTCTTCTGGCAGATATTTTAACCGTCCCTGAATTCCATGATATTGAAGTGGCATTTACAGATATTAACCCTGACAATTTGCGAATGGTGACCCAGCTTTGCCAGCGTGACATTGAAGAAAACGGTCTGAATATCAAAATTCAGGCGACCCTTGACCGGCGTGAGGCGTTTAAGGACACCAAATATGTAATCAATTGTGTACGAATCGGTATGCTTGAGGCTTTTGCCACAGATGTGGAGATTCCTCTGAAATACGGCGTTGACCAATGTGTAGGCGATACCTTGTGTATCGGCGGTATTATGTACGGTCAGCGCGGAATCAACGCTATGCTTGACTTTTGTAAAGATATCCGCGAAGTGGCGGCACCCGGCTGTATTCTGCTCAATTATTCAAACCCAAACGCCATGATTACTTGGGCATGCAATAAGTACGGCGGTGTAAAAACCTACGGTCTGTGTCACGGTGTACAGCACGGTCATGAGCAGATTGCAAAAGCCCTTGGAAGAGATAAAAAGGATGTAGATATAATCTGCGCAGGACTGAATCATCAGACGTGGTATATAAGCGTCAAGACAGACGGCAAAGAACGCACCGGCGAGCTATACGAACTTATGAAACAATCTGACTTTGCAAAGGATGAAAACATCCGCTTAGACGTGATGAAAAATTTTGGTTTTTACTCTACTGAATCCAACGGCCATCTTTCCGAATATCTGATGTGGTACCGTAAACGTCCTGAAAATATGGAAAAATGGATTAATTACAGCTGCTGGATTCAAGGTGAAACTGCCGGATATCTGCGTGTGTGCAAAGAAAGCCGGAACTGGTTTGAGACAGATTTCCCTAACTGGTTAAAAGAGCCTGCAAAAAAATTTACTCCTGAAAACCGTTCTACGGAGCACGGCAGCTATATTATCGAAGGTCTTGAAACAGGCCGTGTATACAGAGGTCATTTTAACGTAATGAACAATGGAACAATCACTAATCTGCCTGACGAATGCGTAGTGGAAGTTCCATGCTATGTAGACTATAACGGAATATCCATTCCTAAAGTGGGTGAGCTGCCACTTGGCTGTGCGGCTATATGTTCCCAAAGTGTATGGGTACAAAAGCTGGCAGTAGAAGCCGCCGTTCATGCGGATATCAGCCTGCTCCGTCAGGCAGCCATGATGGATCCCCTTACCGGTGCAGTATGTACCCCTGATGAAATAATTCAGATGGTTGACGAGATGCTTGTAACCGGAGCCGAATGGCTTCCTCAGTATGCCGAAGAAATCGAATCGGCGAAGAAACGGCTGGAAAATAAATCTGTGCCTTACCGCACCGTAAAAGGATTTACCTTAAAAGAAAAGAGCATAGAGGAAATGGCAGAAGAAAAGGCCAAATACCGGGCTCTTGCGGGAGCAGCCGCAAAAGAAAACGTCTAAAAAACACATATTCTAAACTATCCTCAGGCAGCGTCAATATCGCTGCCTGTTATTTTTACAATTGTAATATTAATAGCAAATACTTATATTTAATCCGTTTCAATATTTGAAACCTATTTAAGCACATGATATAATATTGAAAATCAATTTACAAAGGAGCGCTCACTTATGGAATTACGGGTACTGCAATATTTTCTCGCTATAGCAAGGGAACAAAGCATTGTTCGTGCAGCCGAATCACTGCATCTTTCCCAGCCAACACTATCAACACAAATCAAAAATTTGGAAGAGGAATTAGGAAAGCAGCTTTTGATTCGCAAAACAAAAGGCTCCCGCAAAGTCCTCCTTACAGAAGAAGGTATGATGTTAAAGAAACGTGCAGAAGAAATTTTAAACCTGGTGAAAAAAGCAGAAGCTGAAATAACTCTGTCAGATAATGTAATCATGGGAGATATTTATATAGGAACAGGTGAAACTGACGCTGTAAGAATGATTGCACAGGCAGCAAAAGAATTACAAAACACTTATCCTGATATTCATTACCATATTTCCAGCGGCAACGCTGACTTTGTAATAGAACAGTTAGATAAAGGTCTGATTGACTTTGGAATTATATTTGGCCGAGTAGATTCCGGCAAATATAACTCATTTAAACTGCCGACAAAAGACATGTGGGGAGTTTTAATGCGAAAAGATTCCGCCCTTTCAAAAAAAGAATTTATTTCTCCTGAAGATTTATGGAATAAACCTCTAATTATTTCGCACCAGAGAAATCAAGACGGCGAACTTGCAAAATGGCTAAAATGTGATATGTCAAAGCTAAATATTGTTGCTACCTACAATCTGCTGTTTAATGCATCCCTGCTTGTAGATGAAGGATTAGGATATGCCATTGGTCTTGACAAAATCATAAATACCACAGGCGACAGCCGGCTTTGTTTCCGACCACTGAAACCTAATATCGAAATTGAAATGAGTATTGTTTGGAAAAAATATCAGATGTTTTCTAAGGCAGCCGAGAAATTTATTCAGAAAATAAAGGAAATGGAAAAATAGAATACTGTTTGCTTCTGAATATCTGCTTATCGGAAACACCTTTGCTCTAACCATCGCAAAGGTAATATAGTCAAAAAACTTTCTACTGTCATACTCCATAACAATCTTTGCGCCTACATGGGGCATAGCATTCTTTTCTGTGCTTCCACCCTCACTAATTTACCATCTAATTCATTCGGATACATCTCTTTAAATTAAAACGAAGCGAATCATAGTCGAATGATTAATCAAATTGGGCTCTAAACAATTCATAATATGCGCCCTTCCTAAAAATCAGCTCATCATGAGTTCCTTCTTCAAGTATTCTTCCATTTTCCATATACAGGATTTTATCACAAGCTGTAACCGAAGAAAGACGATGGGATATGAATATCACAATTTTTTCCTTTAATGTTTCAAACAAAAGATTATAAAACTTACGCTCAAATAGGATATCCATAGCAGCAGTTGGCTCGTCCATAACGATAACTTCGGTATCTTTGTAAAATACTCTTGCCAAAACAAGACGTTGTTCCTGACCACCTGAAAACATAATCCCTGCATCAGAGAATTCCCGAGTCAGCTGTACATCTGAATCGGCAACTTCATCAGACAGTTCCGCTTTTTCCAACACAAAGCTCAGCTTTTCAGCATCTTCATTCCTGCCCATGCAGATATTGTTTTTCAATGAAGTAGCATACAGATTAAAATCTTGAAAAGCGACACTAAATTGCTCTCTGTAAGCCGATATGTCAAAACTTTTTATATCTACCCCGTTTTGCAGAATAGCTCCAACTGTAGGATCATAGAGCCTAAGCAGTAACTTTACCAAGGTTGATTTTCCAGAACCGTTTCGTCCAACTATCGCTATTTTGCTGCCCTTTTCAATAGTAAAATTGATATTGGTAACACCGAATTTTCCATCTGGGTAGAAAAATGATACATTATCAAATGATAAAAATTGAACACTACTCGATGGTATGTTTCCAACAGCATTTTCTATACTGCTGTCTATTCTATTAATATCGTTTAGTCTTTCAATATACCTCCCGTTTTGCACAAACTCCGAAGCGAAATTAGTGATGCTATCAAATCTTTGTTGAATCTGATAGCAAGCATTTACCGCTATGACAAAAGATGAAATTTCCATTCTGTGAAAGAACAGTATCATTAGGCTCAGGTAAAGTGGGACGAGAAAATCAATACAAAATGCGGAACAAAACAATTCCCTGAAAGAATCAAGACGGGATATGCGTTTCCCGCTTTCTCTCACAATCTCCTGTTTATCCTCTATTGTTTTTTTATAGCTGGTCAGTAAATTGTCATGTATCTTAGAAATCCGATTTTCCTTAATGTATTCAGGCAGATACAAATAACGAGATAAAAAAGACAGCTTTTTGTCTTTTTCCTTCATCAAAGTATCATACCGAACAACATTTTCGACATTGATGTTTGTCAATAAAATTCCCACTACAAAGGACACTGCACAGATGAGTAAAATAACCCAATCTGTTATAGCAGCCCCTACAACAATAATTCCTGTTGTCAACAAACATTCAAAACTTCCAAAGAGATTATCAATAACTGCAAGAGGACGAGTTGCTGCTTCTGAATTAGCAAGCAGAACTGTTGTATATAACTCTTCGGAATCAAAGTTTTTAATATCAGCTTTATGCAGCTTATCTAATATATCCAGCTGCATTCGTCTGACTATTTTTTCACTGTGTATTGGCTTAAAGATATTGTTGTAATATGCTTCAATTGCGAAAGATACAGCTAACAAAACGGTTCCTGCCAGAATAAATTTAATAATAAACCCCAGTGGTTTCCCTGTCTCAACAAATGATAGTACAAACCCGAGTAAATACACATACAAAAATGAAGTCCTGATACTCGTAACAATTCTGACAATGAAAGTAAATATGACATACCACAGATCCATATGTAGTACGGAAGCAAATATTTTATAATTGTTTGCGAAGGTATTTCTTTTCATAGCTCGGCTCCTTTATACATATTTCTTTGCTCCTGATATAGTCTGTAATATAAACCTTTGTTTTTAATCAGCTCTTCGTGATTTCCGTCCTCGACGATTTTTCCATTTTTAAAAACAAGTATTCGATCTACAAGCTTTGTAGTAGAAAGCTTATGGGATATAAACAGTAATGTCCTTCCTGAATCCTTCAATGCATCTATTATAAGTGAATTTATCTGTCTCTCAGAAATAGCATCCAGTGCACTTGTCGGCTCGTCCAATATAACAAAGGGATATTTATTTGCAACAACACGTGCCAGAGCCAGTTTCTGACATTCTCCACCTGACAACTCCAAGCCGTCAGAGTCAAGTTCTTTTCCAATATTGATTTCCGGGGAGTGAATTTTTTTGTGCAGCCCCACTTCTCTTATAGCACTCATTATGTCGTCATCGGAAACAGGACCATCCACCGCTATATTTTCCCTCACTGAAATGGGATATATTTGAAAATCCTGAAGAACCACGCCAAAGAACGATGTCAAATCATCATATGAATGAATATCCACACCGTTTAAAAGAATCCTTCCTGAACTGCAGGTAATCAAATTTGTCATAAGTGACACAAAAGTTGTTTTTCCCGCACCATTTTCACCAACTATTGCAATCTTCTCACCGCTTTTAATGGTTACAGAAATATCATTTATCGCATACTTGCCATTCTGTTCTCCCGGATACTGATACTTTACATTTTCAAAGGTGATTCGGAAGTCGTTAATCATATTCAATTCGGGACATATGACTTTCTGCTCGTTAGAAACTCGTATATAATCCACATAATCACATACATACAACGATGCGGATTTCAAATCGACCGCTGAGTCAAGTATCCACTCTACATCAGAACTAAATGTGGTAATTGCCTGAGCGATTCCGATAAAATCACCCATAAAATAAAACGCACCGTATACCATTCGGATAATAAGATACAGCATTGGCAATACCATAGAAATTGCATCACCAAGAAACATTTCAATAAACGAAATTATGAATATTTTCCTTCCGTCGATTTTATGCGCCCTCTCAACCTGTTCGCTGCCTTCCTGATAAATCCCTTTGATAATATCAGATATTCTGGAAGTTTTCACTTCTTTTACATAATCGCGTAAAGAAAAAACGCGTTTCGCATATTCCTTTTTTCTGTTATATGATGATATTTTTTTATTCAATTCATACTTTGACTCTTCACTCTTTTCCGATAGAAAGTAAGAGTACAGGAGTGGAAACACCGATAGTAGAATTGCAAAAACATCTACGCTGATTACATAATATACAATCATAATGAATGCTTCAATCAGACCGCACATCGTTCCAAACGCACTGTATGTACGGAATATCTTTTCTGAAGAGTTTTCCATTATTCTGTTATATTTGTCTAATTCATCAGGTGAATTAAAAACATCATAGGGGATGGTGTTTGCTTTTCTAAATATCATTTCATTCACATAACTGTCAATCTGCAACCTGAAATTCGGCAGATAAATATTGCGATAATATAGATCAAACTTATTAAACAATGTGTTGATAACAAGCATTGTTGTCAGCACTATCACTATGTACCATATATTTGAGTGAGCTTCCAAACCCATCAAAATCATTCGGATAAAATACACCCCATAAAACACATTCATAAGCTGCTTAATCAGATTATAAGCGATACATATGAACAAGCTTTTTTTATCTATTGCATAAGCGATTTGGAACATAGTTTTCAGTGATAGAATAATTTTTCTCATATTTCACTCTACTCCTACAATTCTGCGTCGTTATTATAGCACATCAGATGACAAACATCTATAGTTCGTAAGTTTTATCAATTTCAACATATTTTCCCTACAAATCTTCCCTTATAAGTATTCCGCAATCACAGAATCCGGATTTTTCTTTATCTCCTTAACAGTCCCCGCAGCAATAATCCTTCCTCCAGCAGCTCCACCACCGGGACCAAGTTCAATTAGGTAATCACAGTTTTTCAAAACATCCGTATCATGTTCAATAATAATCATGGAATTTCCCGCGTCAACAATGTCATTCAATAACCGCATCAAATGGTCGGTATCCCGAAATGACAATCCGGTAGTAGGCTCATCTAAAATATAAATGGTCTTGCCGGTGGCCTGCTTGGAAAGCTCCGTGGCCAGCTTCACCCGCTGGGCCTCACCGCCGGAAAGCTCCGTGGAGGGCTG
>ERZ824480.449-NODE-449-length-54915-cov-183.323423_pt1 | contig 54915 bp, 77 predicted proteins | sample MGYA00519861_ERZ824480 | MGnify/ENA primary metagenome ERZ824480 (study PRJEB31778, sample SAMEA3449152) | human gut metagenome | biome: human gut; feature: human-associated habitat; material: faeces | place: United Kingdom | collected 2010/2012 ... | reverse complement strand
AAATCCATAGGCCGGAACCTGTTCAAAGACCGGCAGTCGATATAGACTATACTCATTATCGTTCCGGCTCGGTGTCCTACACGCTTTCTTCCAATAGCGGAAGGGAACAGCGTTTCTATATTCCGGAGCGGGTGCTTGACTATTTCAACGATGAGTTCGACTATCGGGAGGTTGCCAACAGCAACGAGCTGACCGACATAGCCGTAGCTATCTTTGTCGGTATGCTTGATACGCCCGCCGTATCTGCCGGAGGTGGTGGCGGAGGTTCGCAAAGCGATCTCCCCTGGCGGGACAAGGACGATGACGACCTGCAATGGGCCCGCCGCTGTGCACGTGCTGCTACCCTCCTATTGGGCAAGAAACCGAGAACAGGATTAAAACGATAAAGTCATGGAACAAACACACAAAAAGCGGCCGCCTCGTGCGACCGCTAATAGTCCGCCAGTCTTGCTGGATATGGGGAAATTTACTTTATAAATCTGGGAAATTCATAAAGAAGAACATTCCAGCATTATTAAATGACCTTTATCTAGACATTACAATTATAAAGAGAGATGGAAATTTTTATTCTTTTTTATCTTTTTATTGCACAATATTTTATACCTTCGTAAAACAATAACAAACTTGATTATACAATGGGCAAAACCATGAATTGTATCAAGAAGGTACTTGAAGAGAAAGGAATCAAACAAACATGGCTGGCAGAACAACTCGGGAAAAGTTTCTGCATTGTAAATTCTTATGTTTGCAATAGACGACAGCCTAGTTTAGAGGTACTTTTTGAGATTGCAAAAATTCTTCAAGTAGATCCCAAAGATTTAATTGATAGCGATGAAACGAAATAAACAGCAATATACATTCATTGACTTATTTGCCGGACTTGGTGGTTTTCATATAGCCCTACAAGAACTAGGTTGCAAATGTGTGTTTGCTTCCGAACTTAAAGATGATTTACGAAAACTATATGAGGAGAATTATCCTGGAACGCACATAGAAGGCGATATTACAAAAATCGATATCAGCATCATTCCCTCTCACGATATATTGTGCGCCGGATTCCCCTGCCAACCTTTTAGCCAAGCAGGTAAGCAGCAAGGATTTAATGATGAGAAACAACGCGGCAACTTATTTGACTACATCTGCGCAATTATACAATACCACCGCCCGAAATATATTTTTTTGGAGAATGTTTCGAATCTTAAAGGGCATGACCATGGCAATACTTGGGCAGAAATTAATCGAAGATTGGATGATCTTGATTATGAGGTTCCCGTCCCCGCGATTTTGTCTCCTCATCAATTTGGCTTACCGCAACACAGGAAGCGTATATATATCATTGCAGTAGATCGGCATAAAGGAGGTATCGGAAACTTTCAATTCCCCTCGCCAACGAATAAGGAGTGTGACTTAAGACGGATTATTGATAAGTCAGATCCGAATTATATGCACTTGAAGCCAGAAACTCGAATGCAACTGGAGGTATGGCAGAAGTTCATCGATCAAACCATTGCTCATGGGCATGAGATTCCTCGATTCCCTATTTGGGCAATGGAGTTCGGCGCGAATTACCCTATTGATATTGCTCCGGCTTTCACTACACCAGATAAACTTATTGGATGCAAAGGAAAATTGGGGCGTATTATCACGGAAGGTAATCTATCTGACTGCCTCTTGCAACTTCCTAAATACGCACAGACTAATAAAGCCAAAATATTCCCTCAGTGGAAAATAAGGTATATAGAGCAGAACCGCCAATTCTATGCTGATAACAAAGACTGGTTAGACGACTGGCTTACAGAGGTTATGCGATTCGAGAACAGCCATCTTAAGATGGAGTGGAACTGTGGTAAAAACTCCGGTTATAGCATCGAGGATAAGGTCGTTCAGTTTAGAGCTTCCGGAATTCGCATAAAAAAACCGGACTACTCTCCGGCTCTTAACCTCGTAGGCACACAGGTTCCTATTTTGCCATGGGTTGAACTTCCCCAAGAGACCTTGAGAGAAGGAGAACCCTCAAAGGGTCGTTACATGACGGTGCGAGAAGCTGCCAAGTTGCAAGGTATGGACAATATTAGCTTTGGTTCACTATCGCAAGGCAGATGTTTTGAAGCTCTCGGCAATGCTGTCAATGTAGAGATTGTTAAACTAATTGCCAAAAACCTATTGAGTTATGACTGATAGCAATAAACAAACCGTAAGTATAGAGATTGGCACAACGATGTTCGCTAGATATGCAGATCTGCCGAACACTGTTTCTCATGCTATTGCAGAGTTTATTGACAATGCATTGCAGTCATATCGCTACAACAAAAGCCAACTTCTATTATTAGATTCCAACTTCAAATTCAGAATAACGGTTGATTTTGAGTGGAGTCCAGAAAACAACAGAGCTCAAACAATCAGAATCTCAGATAATGCAGGAGGTCTAAATTGGCAGAGTTTTCAAAAAGCATTTATAACAGCAGAAACCCCCGAAGACAATAAGGGGCTCAATGAATTCGGCATGGGCATGAAAACAGCTGCCGGTTGGCTGGGCAATACATGGTCGGTAAGAACAACGGCATTGGGGGAGCCCGTCGAACGCTTCTACGAGTTCGACCTCCAATATGTTCTTGACAACGATTTAAAGAAACTTCCATTTGAAGAGAGTCCTTGTTCGAGTCAAGATCACTACACAATTGTTACTATATCAGCACCTACAAAAAACTCTCCGACAAACAAAAGTCTGGACAAAATCAAAACGGAGTTAGCCAGTATATACCGACAATCATTACGAGCCAACGAAATGGATCTATATGTTGCTGGAGAACCTCTATCATTTGAGGAATACCCAATCTTGGAAGCTCCATTTGCTCGTAATCCCAAAGGCGATATTGTACGTTGGAAAAAAGAGATAGATTTTAAGTTTGGAAAATATCGCGCACAAGGGTTTATAGCTATCTTGCGAGAGATCAACAATACTCAGAATGGACTGGTCCTGTTGCGTAGAGGTCGTGTGATTGTAGGTGCTGAAACAGATGGACGTTATTTCCCCAAATCACTGTTCGGCACACAGGGCAACTTTAGATTTAAGCGTCTCTTTGGAGAACTTGAGTTGGAAGGGTTTGAAGTATCATTCAATAAAAATGATATCCAAGACAAAGAGAATCTGGAAGCGCTTATGGAGGCGCTGAAAGGAGAAATACACACAAAAGACTTTGATCTCTACGCGCAAGCCGATGAATACAGACTTGATGAGACACGCAAAGTCGTAAAGAAACTTGTTAAGAAGCACGACACGTCCGCAAAGAATAATAGAACGCCTATTGATATATTCACCCCAAAGCCCGAGCAAAAAATCTTTCCCGAATTTGAACCTCAGGTAGTTACAGAGCCCACCGTATTGGGTGAGACTCAAAAGGATGAGTACAAAATTAAAGGTGTGCCATATACACTGAGTGTAAAATATGTTTCAGATAAAGGCGAGCATCTGTTCTGGGTTGATGTATCGAAGAAAAGCGAGCATGAGATTATCTGTATGATTGATACGAATCACGTTTTTTTCGAACACTTCAACCTGAAAGATTATTCTATAACGGCGATTCTTAAAACTTTGGCCATAGCTAAATTCACGGCCAAGACTGAAGGTAATGACACCGCTTCGGATATGCTAAACTACTTTAACCAGTATATTAAGGAGACCAAAGTATGATGGAGCAAATTACTATAAATACTAGTGAGAAGAAACTGCTACCCAAGAATGCCCTGCAAAGTGTAACATGTGGCAAATTCTTCGAGCAGTTCGTAGATTCACAACGAGTTTCGCCAACGAAGAGCCATGGTTTATCTCCTGAAGCCGTAGCAACATTTAGGTCTGAGACTACCGACATTTTGTGCCATTGCAATCCGCACAATGCTGTCCATGCTCCCGAGACGACACATTTGGTTGTTGGATATGTGCAGAGTGGTAAGACCATGTCTTTTACAGGCCTTACGGCATTGGCGTTGGATAATGGATATCGTGTAATTATTTATTTGGCCGGTACTAAAAACAACCTACTGTTTCAAACATCGAAGAGATTAAAGAAAGATCTTATAGGGAATATTGCTAAGAACAATAATTATTACAAGATTCATTCAAGCCCCACTATAAACGACCTTGAAGATATTGTTGGCCATTTAGAGTCCTCGGATAACCCCATTATCCTAATTCCGATTCTGAAGCATTACAACCATATCAACAAACTTGTTCAGGTCATGGATTCTTCGGAATACAAGTCTGTAATGAGGGATGAAACTGTTCTTATCATTGACGACGAAGCAGATCAAGCGTCGTTGAATAACTATGGGCGTAAAAATAGCCAAGAAGAGAGAACCCAAGAGGAGGAGGAGAGATCATCGACTTACGATTCAATATTGCGCTTACGCGCCGTCCTTCCGGGGAATACATACATTCAGTATACTGCCACCCCTCAAGCCAATATTCTTATCAGCATGCAGGACCTTCTCTCGCCCAAGAGTCATACGCTGCTAACGCCTGGAGAGGGATATATCGGAGGTAAGTTATTCTTTGGGAAAGGCCCCAATCATGATTTATTTAAGGGTGGATTGATTATACAAATTCCAAACGAGGAGGTTTTCCACAAGACACGCAATCCGCTAGAAAGGATGCCTCAATCCCTCAAGGACGCACTTATGTTCCATATTCTTGCTGTTGCGATTGTTGTCAAATGGCAGGCTCCAGATGATATTACCTATCTATCAATGATGGTACACCCCGACAATGAGAAGAAATGGAATAAAACGTTCAAAGGGTGGATTGATAATGAGTTAAAGAATTGGAGAAAAGCGCTGAGAATGCCTGATGGCTGTGATGACAAAGTAGACTTGCTTGAGAGATTTGAGAAAATATTTCCAATGGCGGTTGAGTACTATGCGCCAGAGGAGAGACCTACTTTTGAGCAAATAAAGCCATATATCGCAGAAATTATTCACGATAAAAAGGTCTACCTTGTGAATACCGATAAGGATGCTCAGACAGAAATCGAATGGGATAACTACAAGATGCATATCCTTGTGGGTGCGGAGATGCTTAATCGTGGCTTTACGGTTGAAAAACTAGCAACTACATATATGCCGAGATACACGACAAGTGCGACAAATGCGGACACCATCCAGCAAAGGTGTCGCTTCTTTGGATATAAAAAAGATTATATCCGCTCTTGCCGTGTTTTTCTGCCGGAATCATCCATTGTCAACTACCATGCATATGTTGACCACGAAGAGGAGTTGCGCAAATTGTTAAGAGATTGCGATTCGCTTGATTCTGTCGAACGTAGCATCCTTTTATCTCCATCACTGCGTCCCACTCGTCGCAATGTTCTTCCCGTATGGGTAGTCAATGATAAATTAAAAGGAATGTTCGCCATGCAAGCCTTTGCTAGTCGCTATACAATCGAGCACAATGACAAGGTTGTCGAGACATTCTTGCATAAACACTCTAATGATTTTACGGTTAGACCGGACACTACAAAGGATCGTACTCACAGGTGGATGAAACTGGAGGTGGACGAGGCCATCGAGTTTTTGTCAGACTTCAATTTTAAGAACTGGCCGGACGCCCAACGAAAAGCCAACACAATACGCTATTTGAGATATCTATCTTCAGAGGATAATGAAGAACCTCTGCGATACGTGTATTTTTATCAAATGGCATTTGCCGCCCCTCCTCGACACCGTAGCTTCGATAAAGACAACCGCCGACTTGCACCGAACACCGATTTGTTTGCCGGTCCGAGTTCCGTTACGGATTCGACAAATTATCCAGGAGACCGGAAGATTGTGGGGTCAGAGGACACTATAACAATCCAATTGCATCATATCGAATTCGAAGGTGCAGCTCTTGACTTCCCAAGAACAGCCTACACGCTTGCAATGTATTATCCCAAGCAGTTGGCAACGAATTACTGTTCGAACATAGGTAATGATATAGACGATTCAGACGAAGACTTCTAAATATGGATGTTAAGCAAATAATCAACGAGTTCCTCTCTTTGAAAGGTACCCTTCCCAAGGATAACACATACAACGTGGTGTCTCTGGGCCGTTTGCCGCATAAGTTGGGAGCGTCCAAAGAGTTTTTTCCGATGTTCTTTGTCGCCACCAATGATGCGCTGAACAATGTCCCTGATACCATCAGGGAACTCCTATCTGTAGAATATGATATGGAGTGTACAGTCAATGAGACTAACACGGACTCCGCATTGAGGAAATTTGCAATCATCACATTGCGAAGTAATGATGAGCACCTGCAAACATACTTTATTGAAATCTTTATAATGATGCTTATGAAGATGCCGCCTCATCCCTCAAAGCAAGACCTGTCTACCGAGGTTGAAAGGCTGGTGGCTATCTTCTCGGCTTTAGCATCCACTCCACGGAAGAAGATACAGGGGTTATGGGCCGAGTTAATGGTTATTGACCAAAGTCTCGATCCTCATACTCTGGTTAATGCATGGCATACTATCCCATCGTCTAAATACGACTTTACATTAGGCAGAGATAAGATTGAGGTAAAAAGCACTTCCTCAGAGGAGAGAATCCACAGGTTCTCATTGGACCAACTTAATCCCTCACCCAACTCCCGACTCCTGATTGCTTCGGTAACAGTACGCGAATCCGGAGAGAACGTAAATGGCCTGTCTGTCAAGAACATCTACGATAAAATATGTAATCGCCTGTTGGATACAGAGGATAAGATTCGATTATACACCATCATTGCACAGACATTAGGCAATGACATTAATAAAATCGACTCTGTCTATTTTGATTATGTCACAGCTGTGGATTCCTTGGCCTACTATGATTACCAGATAGTTCCTCGTATCCTGAAGCAGGATGTACCAGCCAATGTTACCGATGTCAAGTTTGTTTGCAACATAACTAAACTGCACGATATAAAATCAACAGCATCGACCTTTAATAAAGGTGATAGCCAATTGTTTAATAGCCTATTCTAAGCATTATGATTAAGAAAATCAGCAGATACTCTCTGCAGCAAATCTTCATCGAGAGTTTGGAAGGCTGCAACTCATTCCAGATAATCGACGGACTAAATCCCTTCCATTTAACACTAAATGGAAAAGAGCGTTATATATACATCAAGAATCTTTCGCCTGCGTACTTCTCCAATCCGGATATATGGAGAGTGCAGTTACCTAGAAGAGAGGATTTTGAAGTAATAAAGAATAGTGCGATTGATTTCATTCTGTTGGGATATGACTCTGAAAATAAAGTATACACTACTTGGCACCCCAAGTGGACAAAACAGCGATTAAACAAGGGTGAAAGCGTGTCTTTTTATTCAAGACTCTCCCTACAGGAGGAGGCTGCTTCGACACAAAGTATCAAGCGACTGTCGCTGAACAACGACGGAGAAGTCATAGCATTTCCTCGTGAACAACTGGAGTTCATTTTGTCAAACTTGAAAATATTCTTTCAAGATGAGAGTGACTATGTCGCAATAGGCTCAAAACGAAGACCTGAAGCCAACGAAGCATATAAGACATTCGCTGACTCTAAGAATATCGCAGCATTCGCCAAAAGCATGGCCAATGATGGCAACTCTTCTGCGACTATTGCAAACTATTGCCATATCCTCCGGTCTCTACTTAACGATGGCTATATTACACGGTATCGGAAATTATTCCTCTCATACAACAACTTAGATGAATATCATAATGTCGTGTCAGAGTTTTGCAGCCAGCCGGAGATAAGCGACAGGAATGAACAATGGCATAATGCCACTTATACGGCGCTGAATGCATATATAACATTCCTATCCAAAGGACAATCCGATGTGCCCCACAACCACGGGGCAGATGATTCGCTCCAAGGCGCAATTGATTCACCACAAAATCAATTAGATCCTCCTTCACAGAATCCGGGAGACAAGGATGAGGTCTCATCTGATATTGATTGGGAGGCTCCCTATACAAATTCGGCTGGCAAATTAACAAAGATTGCCAACCCCGTATTGATAGATAAACTTCGCCCCTTTCTTGACTGTGAATATGTAAGCCCAGTTCGAGCATATAATGAGATTGAGGACTTCTATGGGAATCGATATTCGAAGATGAATATGGGAGATTGGATGCAACTCTTTAAGGCGATTAATTGGGCTTCCCCATACGTTCAGTTGAGTCATGAGGCCTCTACTCAAGCCGAGGTTGCCAAAACCAGAAGTAAAACAGAGATTATTAGAGTAGAATACCCTGATGGCAGGGTCATACAACATCCTAAGGCTATTGATACATTCACGGAGGTCATTGAGGATAATTACCCGGATTTAATACATGAATTAAACATCCTTCATGCAAACGTAAATCTGGTAACGAAAGAGCGAAGTGAACAATACGCCTCTGTTCAGAAAGAAATAGCAAATGGATGGTTGGTATTCACCAACATCAATACTCGCCGCAAACGGGAAGATTTGCTCAAGATATCCGAGGAACTGGGACTTGGTTTAAAGGTAGACTTAGTTTCAATTGTAACCGGAGAAATTATTACTCCCAGCAATGAGCCGAGCACATCCGCTCGTCAAAAAATTAAGGTTACCTTTCCTGACGGACGAGTAATACAGCCTCACAAGGTATTAGAGAGCCTTGTCGAGGTAGTAAAATACGCAGGGCCAGAGAGAGTGAGAGATTTAAACATAATCGTTTGTGCAGATAATTTAGTATTAAAAACACCCAAACCACGCTATATCAAACCCTGCAAACCTGTTGGTAACGGATGGTTTGTGAATACTTGTTCTGATACTCCAACCAAATATGAACAGATCAAAAAAATCTCAACAGATTTAGGGCTAGACTTACAGGTAGAGATCATATAAGTACTATTATAAAAACTAACAGGAATTCCATGCCGGCGCTCAGGTTCTATTATTCAGACTCAATAGAGAACTTTCTCCGAAAGCCCACCAACGAGATTGTTGGCAATCTCGCACTTGCTCACGCTCACGATATCAATCAGAAAACATCGATGTCGTGGGTGGAAGAGATTGATATCCTAAAGAGCGCTTTGGCCAACTTCTCGGGCCGAGGAAGTGTCTATTTTGAATACAACATCCCGCGTATGGGACGTAGGGTTGATGTCGTTGCACTCATCGATGGAATTGTGCTGGTCATGGAGTTCAAGACCTCCGAGCAAGAATTTACCCGAGCCTCAGAGGTTCAGGTATGGGATTATGCGCTTGACCTGAAAAATTTCCAGCAAGGAAGTAGGGATCGCGTTTTAATTCCGATACTCGTTGCTCCTAAAGAGCGTAATAAAAACTGTAAGTTTGATCTCGCACCATTTGAGGATAATGTTTACCAGCCACTATTAACGAATAGCAATAGAATCAAAGAGTGCATCGAACTGATTGTTGCCAACATTCGGTCTGCACACTCCTCGTCAAAAAGAGATGATGACACGTGGGCAAAAAGTGGATATGATCCGACCCCTACCATTATCGAAGCAGCTGTCGCATTGTATGAGGAACACAATGTTGCAGAGATTACAAAACACGATGGCGATGTTGAGCAAACGGCAGTTTGTATCAATCGCATCATAGATCAATGTCGTACCAATCGACGAAAAGCCATCTGCTTTGTGACAGGTGTCCCGGGTGCAGGCAAAACGTTAATTGGTCTTCAAACCGCCATAGACCAATTCAACAAGGGAGAGAAGGCTGTTTACCTATCCGGCAACTTTCCGTTGGTAGAGGTATTACAGGAAGCACTTACCCGCGATTATATTCGCAGGAGTAAGGAGGATTACCAGAATGGGCTAACCTCCGAGAAACCATGTACAAAAGTTGAGGCCAAAAGCAAGGTTAAGGCCTTCATACAGATGATCCACCATTACCGCGACCTCTATCTGGAGGGAACAAAAGTGGAAGGCGATGATATTGTCCCAATCCCCGAATATTTCGCCAGCCATAATGATAAATCATTTGTTCCGGCTGAGCCGGTTGCAATATTTGACGAAGCGCAAAGAGCATGGACCAAGGAGGAGTTGCAGCGATTTATGAAGGAGAAGAAGCATATCAATGACTTCCCATACTCCGAACCCGAATATTTGATTTCGTGTATTGATCGTCGAACAGATTGGGGTCTTGTAATTTGTCTGATTGGTGGAGGCCAAGAGATTAATAAAGGCGAGGCCGGCATCAAAGAGTGGCTTGAATCACTGAATCGTCGTTTCAAGCATTGGGATGTCTACATATCCGATAAATTGACCGACAGTGAGTATGTGGGAGGGAAAGCTATCGGAATGATTGAGGATAAGACAAGGTTGTATATTGAACCGAATCTTCATTTATCCGTAAGTATGCGTTCCTTCCGAGCAGAGAAGGTCAGTCTCTTCTGCCATCAATTACTCAATCTTCAAAAGGAGGATGCAGCCAAGACGCTGAGAGAATTAAATAACTATCCAATCGTGCTGACAAGAGACCTTGCCAAAGCCAAGGAATGGCTACGTTCTCACGCCAGAGGAAGCGAACGTTTTGGGCTGCTTGCAAGCAGCAAGGCAGAACGACTGAAAGCAATCAGTATTAATGTTCGTTACCAACCGGACTTTGTCCATTGGTTTCTCGAGGATGATACGGATATTCGCTCATCCAACTGCCTTGAGGACACCTTAACCGAGTTCAAGGTACAGGGCTTGGAGATTGATTGGGCGTGTGTCGCATGGGATGCAGACTTGCGACTCAATAAGACTCACGATAAATGGGAACACTTCCAACTCAGGAGTGGTACTAAATGGCAGAACATAAAGAAGAAGGAGAACCAAAAGTACCAGATAAATGCGTATCGAGTCTTGCTGACGCGAGCCCGTCAGGGTATGGTCATTGTCGTACCTTATGGTGACTGCGGAACACCTCCGGATAAGACCAGAAAGCCCGAGTGGTATGACAGCATATATGAGTACCTCAAAGAGATTGGCGTGGAAGAGATCTAATTGGGTGAATCTGGCATAGAACATTGTGAATCACATACACCGTAGAGGCGTATCGGCTCCACCTAATTCACCAGATTGTGAATCGTAACACTTTGAAGCACATATCTCGCAATGTTACCCTTTCTTGTGTTTGTCGATATCCTCATAGGCCTGCTTTTTTAATCGATGAAACTTTGGCCAGATCTTTCGACCTTGCGCAGATATAGACTTATCATGATTGATATCAGCCATTACATTATCAGCTTTTATTAAATAGCTAATAAAATTGCCCCAATCGTATTTGGTTGTTCGTTTAAAACCGCTAGGGTTACTGCTGTCCTGCTTCCATTTTAACCTGCGTTTTGCACCAAGGTGAGTAAATCTTTTATATAACCTTCCCTCAAATAGCTTGTCCGATGGAATATGCGGCTTCTTTGCAAAAAAAGCACCTCTTTTAAAAGCTCGCTTCATGTTTCTGTAGAATTTCGAGAATCCAGAAGTCTTTACTCGAACTTTTGTGCCGTCAAACGCAAACCCTAGATACTCTAACTGCTTATTGGGAGACACATTGCCATCTTCCATTACGATCCCGCCTACTAGATTTCCATTACAATTTTCATCATATCGGTAAATATGAGTCTTTCCGGCCTGAATCTCAAGGCGTGTTATTGCATCTATGTCCCTAATTATTAAATCATAAAAGTATTTCTCGTCGGCTCTATCACAGATAATTATCAAATCATCGCTATACCGTTGATAATATGCCCTCCTTGATGATGCCTCCTTATAAATAGCGTCATCAAAATCAATCATATAGATATTCGCTAATGTTGCACTTATAGGGGTACCTTGAGGTATGCCTTTTCTCGCGTCCTTGCCTAGTTTCTCTCGAACTGTTGAAGCATACGGTTTATCTGCTTTTATTAAATCTGTGGCAGTCCTAAAGAACTCCGTCTTATCGCAAAATGCGACCGCATTTTCATATCGCATATTTTTTATCTTGGAGATCCTTTTTCGCTTCAGTTCTTTACAAGATGTGTCATTGGGTTTGAAACGTTCTACGATTATTCGGTCCTTAAACCTCTCAAATAAATCTATGACATCTACATACGTATAATTGACAAGATTTCTGAATATTTTGTAGTGGTCTGCCGGCAAATCACTTACCCCTAAAACTTTCTTCCATTGTTGATGTAATAGTTTATGGTCTAAATTGTCAAAAAAGGAAGTAACGTCGGCTACTATCACAGACAACTCGCGAGACTTGTTATCCAATATAAAACGAAATGCATCATAAGCAAATTCTATGTTGCACTTATTGCCACTACAGGTATCATCTTTGGGTATTTTGCGATATGCAACGGCAACATTTTTATATCCCTTGTCAGACAAATACTTCTCATAGGCAGTAGCAAGAATGCTATTATAGTAACTATATATGATTGAATCTAAATGCGAGGCATAGAATATATGACGCTTTTTGGGATCTTTAACCGTACGGTTTCGTTTTCCACTCCCATTCTTTGATGCGGGACTTTCAGGTCTGTACTTTCTCTGGGTTATTACTTTATGCAGTAGCGGAACAAACTTATGTGTTGATATGTTTTGAGGATCTGTAACGTACCTTACAACCCAAGCTAGATCTTTCTCTGTTAAAGGTTCACCTATGTGTGGATACTTCTTAAATTTAAGCCAGTCGGTCTGCATATTCTCGGATGATGTATAAAAAAGATTAAAGCCGGTCGTAGCGTGCCTATTGATGGGTACATGCCTGATGTTGCTTCCTGCTAACGCATTAGTCAACGCTACTCATTGTTAGAATTAAGTTATTACCTTTGTATCAACTAACCACATTAATTATCATGGCAGCTCATCCTCAGATAGAACCTATGAGACTTATTCTCTTCACTTCTTGGGTTACAAAGCTCATCGAGCTGTTGCACTGGATTTGGAGAATAGGAATCTCTATTCACACGTCAGCCAAAACCTGCGTGTGGAACACGATTGTGTACATGCCATAAAACGTATCCATCGGTCTTGACCCGGCTTTAATCTAAATGGATATACGCATAATGTATGCCACAGACCAAAATAGGGATAAAAGTCAGATTTCTAACAGAATTGTCACAAACAATATGACAAGATGGCAGTTTTAGATACATTTCCCCATGATAACATGCCACACTCCCATAATATCTTGTATGCCTTATAAATACGATTGCGGGATATAGCTTAGTAGCTTGATTTACAACGCATCTGCAAGATTGAGGCAAGACTAAACCTACATAGGAAACGGCAACAAGGGCTTTCAAGCCCTATTTTTTTTGCCGTCCCCACAAAGATAGTAGTAATAATAGTAAGTCGTTCGCATAGGAGTATATTTTCGATACCATAGTTGATAGTACACAGATAATTTTTCGTCCGGTAAATGCGGCCTACACAGCCCTTTGCCTTGCCGAAAAGAGGAAAAAATATTATTTTTGCCCTTGAGGTTCCCCGTTATTACATAGCGGAGACCCGAAATATCGTTCGAATAAGAGCGATGCGACATAGCGGCGCGTAAAGCGTTGCGGATAGATACAGAGTAGATTTACTCTTTCTGCCTAACCGAATTCTTGCGACCCGTCCGGGTACTCCCGGCGGTGAATTACACATGGCAAAAAGTAAGTCGACTCGAAGGTGTGTTACGGTTTACACCGTGGCATCCTTTGGGCGTAGGACGACTTTTCCATGTGTAGGGTTCGCAAGACCTTTGGTTAGGAACTGTTGCTCTTGCGCCCTTTTCGTAACCGATACTGTCGGTCTCAGCGGGGTTCCAAAAATTGTAATTACTGAAAATCTATGGTGAATTTTGTCGAGAACCCCGCTAAATCCGTATTGTGTGTAGGACACATCTCTCAGAGCCGGTACGAAGATGTGACCTCTATGGCCCGCTACCGTACCAACTTACGCTCTCTCTACCGGACCCTTTCGTCCGAAGGTATCGACACCTATCTCCATGTACGCTGGAGTCTTTTCGATACCGTATCTGCCTCTCTGCTGCAAGCGTTCAAAACGGAACTTATCGCCGACTTCCGTCTTCCGTACATCTACCTGATGGGAATCTTCAGCAACAACGCTCCATTCGTCGAAACGCCGCCCTATACGGAGTATTTCGATGAGGCGATGTTCCCCCAAAGCGATGATGACCAACTCACAGAAAATAGGCTGCTTTGCAATGTCCTGAAAAGCGTTCATACGGTGCTGTTCGACCATACCGGCGTCGATCCGTTTGTGGAAGCCATTCTCAACCGTGCCTCACGACAGAACAAGCGGCTGTTGGACCTGAATGATCTATGTCTGATGAAATAAGGGCGGTATCGAAGCTTTTTACCTGTATTTGCCGTCGACGGGCCGGATGTGAATTTCGACCCGTCCGTCTTTGAGAATGCTCTCTACGGCCCGAAAAGCGGGATGCTTCTCGACGCCCAGTATTTTCATGGCCCGAAGTGTCAGATGATCGTTGAGCAGCATCCGGTAATCCTGTTCGCGCAGGGTAACGTACCGGGTCTTGTCGGATAATTTCTTTGCCATGTCGGAAAGGATAAGAAGAATTAAAAATGCGCCTTCCGGCCCTCACGGGTGGGAAGACGCTCCGTCTAAAACTTTCAACGTGTTTTCATGCCGTAGTCGGCCGGGGTTTCGCCCCAGCCGTCGTTGTCCCAGTGTTCGACACGTATCGTATCGACCAGATGGGATACCGCCTGCAGGAACACCTCGGCCCGCAGCAGCGCCGCAGTCTTACGCCGCGATGCCGTGCGTTTGTTGCGGAACCACGAAATCGCGGTCACGCTGTCGGTATACACGATTTCTGGCGAGTAATCATGCTCGATGATGTACTTCACTGCAGCAACTACACCCAGAAATTCCCCGACGTTGACCGTCTGGTTCCCTATGTTCTCGGAAAAGATTTCGGTGCCGGTCTTCAGGTCTACTCCCCTGAAGCGCGTGCAGCCGTTTTTGATTGAGTGGGATGCATCCGTCGCAATCCCCGCAGTCGGACGGCTCATCGTCGGATGATGTAGCCGTCCTGTTCGATCCGGTCGAGCAATTTCTCAGCCTCGGCCCGGAATCTTTCTATCACTTTCTCCGTGTCAGCCAGATCCTGCCGCTCGCGGAGTGCTTTCTCGACCCCTGCGATGGTACGGCTCGATGGCGAGTTGCCGTCCTTTGGGTCGAAATAAATTGTTTTGTGTCCGAAGATGATTCGTACCTGATATACGGTTTTCTCGATGACTGTCGTCTCGAACGTCGCCTCGTATTTTGGACGAGTGGCCGAGATGACAATGAATCCGTTGCCCTTACGCATCGGGCGCAACTCGACCTCGTACACGATGCCCGGTTCGATAAGCCCCTGTAAGTCCTGAGCTAGGACGCATATCTTCTTGGGACATTCGTCTTTTTCGCTTACACCGCGCAACCGCCATGTCGCGGAACTCCGGGTAACGAACCCGATGAGCGTTTTCGTTTCTTTCGACACTTCGAATTTGAGGCGGACCGTTTCAATTTCCATGATGCTTTCACTTCTTCATCGTTCGATCTCATAATTCACCAATTTATAGAATCTGTTGTCTGTCAATTAAAGAGCTCTCACCCCGGTGCAAAGATACCTAAACGGAGACTTGAAAACAAGTTTTTTGAAGATATTTTTACTTCACAACTAATTAGTATTTATATACTTCCGTTGCGTTTCATTATATTCTCTCCTCTTCGGAGAAGTGGCTGAAATGTTCGTCAGTGTCAGAGAATTGAAACATACCCCGGCACTGGAAATACCTATAAACTCTGCCACAGTCCGAATCCGGAAAGTAAATATCCTCGTCGCGGATGTAGAGGAGTCCTTGTGCCGTCCGTCTGTCGATCGATCGGGCCGGATTTCTGATGAGCGGGTTGTCCCCGATGTACATGTTCTCCTTCTCTCGACCGTATACGAAGATGTTATGAATCCGTATGTCCGCCGGATCGAACCGCTTGGCGAAATCCGCGAAGTCGTAGATGTCCAAATGGACCATGTCGGGAAATTTCCGCGGTGCCACTTCCATGAGTTTACTCAGCGAATCCCGTACTGCCGGCCGGCTGCGTATCTCCTCGAAGCGCTCCCGGGTAACGCTGTTGATGGTGGCATAACTGACGCGGAATCCGTTGTTGGTACTATCTACGACATATATCTCGGTAACCAGCTGCCGGCTTTTGATCGCCGATCGGTCGAGAGGATCCTCTTGGGGCGAGAATACGGCCACTGCAATACCGACAAGTACGATAAGCCCCAAAAACAACCATTTACTGATAGCCAGCAGCGCTATTGTCCGATACTGCCGCTGTATTTCCTTGTCGTCGTATATCATCATATCTTTTCTTCTTGCCTGGTTCTACAAAATCTGCCAGTTCGGCGACCAGTTTCACTAGCCGGGAGAACTTGGTGACGGCAATGCTCCGTCCCCACGGCTTTCCGCGTGCAAAGATAGTGAAGTCTATCTGTGCGGCCTTAGGGCCGGGATACGAGAATCCCCCGATCGTGAGCCCTCCGATCCGGAGCAGGAAGTAGGCGTCTGTACCGAACACCTCTACTGCATCCTGTACCGAGACTTCGCGCCCGGGCAGCGCTTCTGCGAGTGCACAGGTCAGCGGTGCGATCACTTCACGGGCATAATTGGGAGTGGTTACCTTGCCGCTGCGTCCGCTGCGGACGTGTTCGTCGATTTCGCGGTAAGCGGCGTTGATTTTCGTCTGGTAACGGCGGGCCAGCTTTCTAACATGGTTCAAGGCATACTTTTTCTTCGTGGTAGGTTCCATATTCATCGAGAGAATATTTTGGATGGATATAAAATAGTTGTTGTCATTCGAACTGAAAAGAGTCATAGACGTTTTCCAGTGCATGGGTCGATACACCGATATAGCGTTCCGAGGTCTGGAGGTCCCGGTGGTTGAAAGTTCTGTTCACAAGCATCAAACCGTACTCGGTGCACCCGTTGTCCTCGTAGATCTTCTTGCCGAGGGTTTTGCGCAGGGAGTGCGACGAGAACCGCTCTACGGGCAGCAGGTATTTCTTTTTGAAATTCCGCAGGTGGGTGTTGATGTTCTGCGTGGTGTAGGCCCGTCCGGTGCGCTTGCTCAGGAAGATGAGCTGCTCCAGCGGAGGGCGCCCCATACGGTCGTAGTATTCGAGGTACTTGCGCCGCACCGAGTCGTTGATCTTGATGCGACGGTTCTTACCGGTCTTCTTTTCGTCGATGAAGTGCAGGTCCCCGGCCAGAATGTCCTGCCAGTGGATGCGTTTCACGTCGCTGACACGAAGGCCCATCGTGCAGGCGATGATACAGAACAGGGCCCAGCGGTATTTGCCGTCCTGCTCCAGATGCTCGATCAGAGCATAATAGTCGGCGCTTTCCAGCGGCTCCGACATCGTGGATACTCCTTTGGCTGCCATAGGCGTTAAGGTTTTAGACAATTTTTATTTTGTTTTTCGTAATTTTATTTTGTTTTTCAAAATATCGGTATTATCTTTGCGTTACTAATGTGAGTCACGTATGAGAATAATCGCTCGCAAGACATTGGTTATGTTTTACCGAGAACATGCCGATGCGGAGACAGCGCTCGAAGAGTGGTACAAGAAGACCGGCAATGCCCAATGGGACTGCTTTGCGGATATCAAAAAAGATTTCAACAGTGTCGATTCCGTAGGCAATCAACACTTTGTATTCAATATAAAGGGCAATGACTACCGGCTTATCGCCGTGGTAAAATTCAGGATCAAGATGATCTATATCAGGCGCATTTGTACGCATGCCGAGTACGACAAGATCGACGACTGTTCCGCATTGTAAAATCGGGAATTACTAAAACTCTGGAAAAATGACACGTATAGAAAATGAGAAACAGTACAATGCGGCTATGGCTCGCATAGAGGAACTCATGCCGCTGGTTACGGAAGAAACTCCGGAGGATGATCGAAACTCCATCGAGTTGGTTTTGCTGTCCAATTTGGTGGCAGATTACGAGGAAATTACCTATCCGGTAAAAACTCCGTCATTGATCGACGTTTTGAAATTACGCATGTATGAGCGCAACCTCACCCAAAAGGCGCTTGCCGATATTTTAGGTGTAAGTCCTTCGCGCGTAAACGAATACCTTACAGGTAAGAGCGAACCTACACTCAAGGTCGCGCGCACTATGAATGTCAAACTCGCCATAGATGCCAATATCATTCTTGGCGTTTGAAACAACGGGGAATAAAAAGGAAAGCCGTACAGAATTTTTCTGTACGGCTTTTTTACTGCGCCGCTTCGTCGATGGTCTGCTGCACGTCCTCTATGGCCGAAATGGCCTCATCCATCGTGTCGATGGCCGTCTGCATTCTGTCGCCGCGCTCGGTTTGCTGCAACCCCTCGGGCATATTATCCAGTGCCTCTTGCTCCTCGTCTTTGATCTCTTCGATTTGGGAGATCACGTCGTCCAGCGATTCTCGAACTTCTTGGAGGCGATTTCTGCGGTCGTTATTCATCGTTTTGTATCGTTAAGGTTTTCGTCTATCGTTTTTACACAGTGGCGAATGGTCGCCACATCGATCAGGCCGCCGAATAACCCGAATACGAATCGGCCGTCGTTCTGTTCGATTACCTGCCGCAGTACGTTGGCAGCAACAGCAAAATAGAGGGCCGCCATGGGCCCTCTATCCAGTATATTTTGGATCTTCCGATCCAGAGTCATGCGTTGTTCGTTCATAAATTTTCAATTTTAGTAGCAATTCCCGCTGAAAACTTCGGCGGAGAGTCTATACGGTTCGTCATAAATTTTGGACTTTCGCACATAAACCTATCATCATAGAACTTTTAATGTTCGTAACCGCAGACGAGGAATATCTGCGTTATTGCAAACGCAACAACTTCATCTATAACAGCCAGATAAACGCTCTTACAGATAGGACGGAAATTTGTATATTCAATATTCCTTTAGTCGAATCTAACATCGAGAAACGGTACATCGTGGAATCGGAACGGTAATTTATAGTTTGTCAGCTAAAAGGTTTCGGTCGTCAAAGATTTCGACAGAGGCTTCAACAGCGTTTATACTGTTTCTTCTATTACCGTCTTTCAGAATGAGTTATTCGGAAAAACTGTCCCTGAATGTTACAAGCCTCCAAGGTGTCGGCATTGTCTTTCCCGAAAGCAACTAAAACGCTTCCGCATCCCGGAGATCCTCCTTGACTGCCGTCCGGCATATAAAACCTGATACGTCCCCGCAAAAACAGAATTGCATCGGCTGCAGGAAAAATCACATCGTGGAATAATTTGCTGTCGCAGCGATTGAACAACAACGCGATACCATTGCCGTGCTGTGCCATTTTTTTGACGAAACGTTCGATGAGGGGATGAGAATAAGGTGGATTGAGCCATACTCGACCATGCCATTCATGCGACAACCCATCGTCAAGTTTCGAATAATTGACTTTCGCGATTTTCCAGAGAGGCTTTACCGGAGCACACGGGTCAAGATCGAATGGACCGAGACTTTCGAAAATAGAAGGTGGCGTATACCATTCATCCGAACTGTTTTTCGCTTTCTCGAAGCTGGTGTTCATTGAGCCTTCGAATTTTACTATATTCCCAGAATTGTCTGCGCTAACCGATTTTGCTTAAATCGTCAGCCATTGTTCTCGAAACAAAAGACGATTTCGGAATAATGTAAATTCGATATTCTATTCGATAGGAATGACACAATACTCTTCCCCTTTTCCTCTCAATCATTATTTGCTGATTTTATGAATATTTCCAATCGGACAAATATAGGGAATATTAGGGCGAAGCCACCTTTTTTTTAGGCAAAAATATGATTCAAATACATGATATTCAATTTATTAAGTGATATATTCATGTATTGAAGATATGTACTTGATAATACTATTACATGCGCGCGTAAATATTGAACTTATTCGATTACTTTGTCCTGCGCTAACCATTGCCGGAACGACGCAATATTTTCCTCGTCAGAGGCGAGGTTCTGCCAATGCTCCCCGACGAACTCGAGAATGTCGGACAGCGAAGCATCCGTCTCCTGTTCCAGCAGGTGAATAGCCTGTTCACGCCAGAGTCCTTGTTCGACACATAGTTCCCGATAACGGTGCCATACCGTTATGAGCCAATCGATGTTGATTTCGTAAAGGTGCCCGCCGCGACGCTCGTCTGTTTGCGGGTTATAGAGCGTGCAACTTCCGTCTGCCTTGTAGTCTTCGAGCTTATACATCGTATATACCGGCATTCCGAAGCAACTTGCATCTTCTGCTTCTTCCTCCACGTACACCGTATGCGGGAGCCAGTCATCCGGCCGCTCCGTAATACGGCAGAGGTCAACGATCAATTTGTCGGTGATACTTTTGACCTGCTCTTGGGGCGACAACGTTTCCCTTTCAGCGGATGCTGTGCAGGGATGTTCTGATCCCTCGGAAAGCCTGTCGTCCGCATTCGTGCAGACGGACCGTCGTTTGTCGGCCGTAAGGACCTCCAGCGTGTGCCGTCCGCCATTTTCGTCGGGTTCGATACGGCTCTGCGTATCGAAAAGCGTTTCCGTGTTCTCGAAGACGATGCGGTCATCGTAGACATTCGTAACACACTCCTGATTCAACTCGTTTTCATGAATGATACGGTCGGCCTCCGCTTCGGATTCGGACGTGACCGTAAAGGCGTGACGCTGCCACACCATGGTTTTCTCGTCCTGAAAATATTTGTATTTGGGCATATCGGTTTAATTTTTGTTATATAGGCAGTGTCATTCCAATGATGTTTTCGTCTCTCCACGGTTTGTTCCGCAACAACTCGCAAACACGATTGTCATAACCCAGAAAACGGGAATAATCGCTGTTGCGGTAGTAATATGTACTAATCTCGTTCTGCTTCCGGATCGCGTCCTCCAAGACTTCGTCGTCCGAGCAGCCCTTGTGCAGTCCGTCCCGCTCTATTTGGCGGACGAGGGCTGTCAGTTCAGAAAAAAGCCGTTCTATATCCTCGCAGGCGGTACAGTATGTCGGGTAGAGTTTGCGGACGGCGGGCATGAATTTGGTCGAGCCTCTGAGTATGACCTTTCCGGATGCCTTGACTTCGTGCCGCAGTTGGCGAAAATGCGTCTGTACCTCTTGCAGGGTGACCTTCCGGCAGTTGTGAATATGGATGAACAAGGTACAATCATTCTGCACCCGAATTTCTTCCTCATCGATTTTATAGACGACGCCCTCGATCGGAGGGCGTCGCAGGTATTCTTCTCTTGTCATTGTTCAATACTCTTTGAGTGATTTTATTCCGTAATTTTCGGCCCACACAGCCACGCCGTTCCAGAGCATGTCGGCATCCACTTCAACCTTCTCGGCAATGCGGTCGATGACGCCGGCATCCTGCTCCGTCACGTCGTAGCCATGCTCGCGCATCTGCTCTACGGTCAGGGATTCGACGATGTAGTGACGTCCGCTCTCTTCGATTAGGGTGTTCAGATCGTCGAGCAGCCGGCGTTGTTCGGGTGTAATGTCCGGCATGGCAGCCTCCAGCCGGCGGAGAGTCTGCTGCATCTGAATACTGGTAAAGTTCATAATGTCTTCGATTGTGTTAAATATTGTTCGATGGATTTATAGCGATCGGGGATGCTCGCATTTTCGTTGAACCCGTTCAGACAATGAAGCAATGCCTCTTCGAGTTTGACATAGCGGCGCGTGAAAGTTTGGATGTTGTCCAGACAGAACGCCTCTACGGTATAACGGAACGGGGCGTACTGCTCCTCCCGCTCTTTACGGATTCTCACGAACCACTCGAAGTGGAGCTGCATTTTGAAACTGTCGCTCTCGCCGGGTTTCATCAGGCGCTCCTCGTCCAGCAGCCGCCGGACGAGTGCCGCATCGAGCCACCGCTCGCATTCTCGATAGGATTTGATCAGGGCCGTGTAGGTGGCCGCATACCGCTCGATATCGTCCTGGGTCAGGTTGTGCTGCTTCGGGTAGAGTTTCAATACCTCTTCCGTGGTTACGGGAATACATTCACCGTCGATTTCGATCCGATAGGTTCGGTTCTCCATGACCGGTCGGAACTCGAAGCCCAGACATTCGACGAGGGTAAATCCCCGTTCGGGATCGGGCTCGGTCATGATTTTGAGCTCGTCGAGGTCGCGGCATGCGGCAAGGGCTTTCGTTTGTGCGACGACGTTCTCCGGCCCTCCGATGCGGATATGTGCCTGTTCGTATCCGTCGTAATTGTCGGTACGGACGATCCGGCAAAGGACGAAATTGGGATGCGAACCGTTCCGAGCCATATATTCCGCCCACCACTTGTCGATGTCTGCCTTCACTTCCTCGGGATCGGTCAAAAGAACGTTGCCGCACTGCTCACATTGCCCGTCTGAAAGGGCATCATACCCGAATTCGATAAATTCCTTCGTGTTCGGGTTGATGACGGCGGCACACCTGACATGCGTGCCGCCGCAAATGCTGCATACTATCATAATCGAATGAGTTTCTATTTCGTCGTATTTGAATCCGTTGTTTCGGAGAGTTTTTCGCACAAGGCTTTGACTAACGCGAAACATCCGCCGAGCTTCGGAATACTCCTGCTTTTCGTGAGCATATAACGAATATTATTCCGGGAGAGTTCATGAACGCTCCGGTGCAGGGTGCCGTGCGTGCGGAGTGGTATGGGAATCCGTTCGCGTTTGCACAGGGCGATAAAATTCTCGCAGGAGATGAATTCCTCGGCGAGGAACTTATCTCCTGCCTGCCGCAACTGCTCGCACTGCTGTTCCTCGGCCTGTCGACGCTGCTGCTCTTTCCGGTGCTTTCGCACCTCTGCCTCTTGCTGCAAGCGCAGCTCGCGCTCTTCCCTGTAGCGGATCAAAGGTGCCGCATCGCGGCCCAGTTCCTCATAAATCCGCACGAAGAGAAGCTGCAGATGTCGTCCTTCCTGCATGGTCTGCTCGATGTTAAGATGGAAGCTTGCAAGAAATTCGGTTCCGACAGCGACTACGTTCTTGCCGGAGAGGTACCTGCGGCTGTAGACTCCATGTTCGAAAAAGACGTTGTCCAGCTGTAGAACGATGGCGATCATATCGTCCTCTTCGCGATATTGATCCTTCTGTTGAAGGTAGATGTACACGCCCGCGCCGATTTTTTCCAGTTCAGCATAATGCCAAACGACCTGATTAGGGTTCGAGCGGCTGTAACACAAAAATTTCGTTTTCATAAAATTGATTATATAACCTTGTTATGATCGTATTTTGCCGTTTCTTGGATTTAAGCGTTTAAGCGTTTTGGACCAACTGCCAGAAGGCATCGAAGAGCTCTACGGCGCACAGGTCAGAAACCGGCACCGTCCGCAGCCTGCCGTCGCCGTAATCCAGCAAAGCATAAAGTACATCTTCGTCCACTTGAAATCCATATACGCAGCAAGCGTCGTGGTCTTCGTCGCTGATGCGGACGGAGTATCCTTTGGTTTCGAAATTTTGGTCTTCGAACTGAACGACAAGTTTTCGGATGTGTTCTGTCAGTTCTTTGTCACGCAATCGATTGCGGAACTCCTGCTGTTCGAGTTGCTGACGATCTTCGTCCGAGATGGGGAATACGATCGTCAGGTAATTGGCCGGGACATCCCATGTCTTCTCTCCGTTGCCGATACGGATAATGCATTCGTTTTCCGGTTTACCCATATTGAGTTCGCCCTGCGGATCCAGTACGTCGTATTCGCCGGAGTGTTCGTTGTTCGGGTCCCACCAGACCCGCTGTCCTTTTTTGAATGTTGTCATAGTTTCAGTTTTTATTTTGTTTCGTCGGGGATCTCTTTTCCCGTATAAGGATTGTAGAGCGGCGTATTGCCTACCGCCTCGGCATCGATGGCGAAAGCTCCGAGAGCGACGTCGTAGAAAAGCTCCAGTTTCTGCGGTGTCGAAGCCACGACCTTTTCGGCCTCCTGCTGCGGTAATCCGGACAGCATGAGGCTCCGGACGCGGCGGCGGAACATATCGGGATTGATGGTCAGAGTCGTGATAACCTCGATTACCTCGCATGCGTCGTCCGTAATGGCAACTCGGTCGGGATCGGCGACCGGTTTTTGTGCGATGTACTGCATGCAGAAGCGGTATAGGGAACTGTCCTCCGCCCGATTGTCCTGATGACAGGCTGCGAACTCCTCGCTCAGTGCGGATAGCTGCTTCGAATCGCCGTCGCCCTGCAGGAGCGAGCGCAAGGGGCTTTCCGGCAAGTCGTCTACCGAGGCATCGAATGTCTCGTTGCCTTGGCCGTATAGGTCAGATAACATCTCCACAAGTGCCGAGCCGATCACATGGAAGAGATTGATGTGCATCTGTTCCTTGTATGCATCCTGCGAGCAGTCGTCTTCCCGGATGAAGAAGTCGGCCATGGTTTCGTAATTGATCCAATAGATGATTTCCTTTTCGAAGACGCTGCCGCCCTTGTACAGGGCGATGCAGCCGGTATCCTGCCGTTCGTCTTCGTCGAAAACATCGGCGTCGAAACGCATGGTCAGGCCGAGCGGTTCGAGAAACGGCAGGGCCTGAGCGGTGAGCACGGCGTCGTTCCATGCGCGTAGTTCCTGAATGATCGCTTTTTTATCCATTTTCTGAAAATATTTTATTCGTTCAGTCCGCAGATTTCGGTATCGATAATCGTGATGCCGCAGCCTTCCGGCGCGGTAAACCCGTAATCCACTTCGTTAATGAGGTCCTGCACCTCTTCGTCGGAGATGACCGCCGCCGTACTCTCCAGATCGAGACGAACGGTAATGTAAACAGCTTTCGTTGCCATAGCTATAAGACATATTTAAGAAACAGCGCGATGTCGTAGAGCTGTCCGTCGTAGAACTGAAATCCAATTCTCTTGTCACCGTCCGAGTCGATACCGTCGGCCATGATGCAGGTCTGCTCTTCGAGGTAGACGTCGGTGATATTAAGACGGATATGATCGTGCCTTCCGTGGAATGACGCGGTAACGGGATACTCTCCGTCTTCCTCTTCCGGTGTGTATGTCACGCGCCCGCCGTGCCGGCGGAGCGTTTCGACGATTTGCTCGCGGGCCTCCTGCTGCCATGCGTTTGCCCGGGACACGAGTGAGGAGATCGGATCGTCCGTGCCGTCTCTGCGGATGCCGTCCTCCGTCCCGATATCGAATTGCATCAGCGAAGCCACGCGCTCGTATTCCTCGTCGTAAAATTGGTTGTACTCGTCTTGGAATTCCTCTTTGTAATGAGTTCCGCTATCGGGATCGTCGAGGTCATCCGGCTCGACGAATGCTTCGAAGGGCTGCTTGTATTTGTCTACCATACGGCCGACGGCCAGATCCGAAGCGATTTCCATGATCGACGAGTTGATATCGTCCTTATTTTCCGCGTAATACCTGTGTAAATCCATATTTTCTGTGCTTTATATAGTAGTTTTTATAATCCGGACTGTCGTATTCCGAGTGCAAAAGCGAGAAAGGCGAGTGTTCCCGCATAATGTTCGGGAAGTATTTCGAGATTCTTTTCGACGGTTCCGTCATGCTCGTCGATACCACCGGCTTTCAATCTCCCGTTCTCGTCGAGGCGGATGTCGGTCATATTGATGTTCCGGCATCCGCGATTTCCACGAAAGATCATCGTCACGGGATAGTCGCTGCCCCCGTACTCGTCGGTTACGGGATACGATGTGATGCGTCCGCCATGACGGGTGAGCATCCTCTCGATGAGCCGTTTCATCCGTTGCTGCAGTTCTCTTCGGCACTCCTCCAGTTGCCGGTAGTCCCGGATATCCTGCTCATCATTGTCAGGGTAATTTCTGCGCATATAGGCAGTTATGGCTGCCTCCGCCGAACCGTAGTCGTGAACTTCCCCGCCCAAGATAAGAAAGCTGCTCAACAGCTCGGGCTCCGTCGTGTCTCCGGGACGTCGCAGATATACACGGCAACAGATATCGTCCTTGTGATCGATATGCGTATTGCCGGTCGGCACATATTCTATGATGTAATTCTTGTATATCATACTTTAATCGAATATTTTTCAATGAGTTGCTTTTTTATTTTCGCATAATAGCGTTTGCGGCAACGCTTGCACGATCGCCCCGTGCAGTCTTTTTTGCCGTTGTGACACTCGCTATCGAGACATTCCCCTGCATGCACCAAGGATTCGTACTCGATGATTTTGCCGATCAGTTCCCGGATTCGCTTGTTGGCCAATTCAGCCACTTCTTGTGCTGTCGGTTTGGGCTCGGCAAGTTTCCGGCAGGGTTCCGAACAGTATTTCTGTCGGCCCTTGAGTATTTTGCCACAGACGGGACAACGGCGTTTGCCGTCCCTTTCCAGTACCTCCAGCACGCTGGCGTGAATCTGCTGCCACCATTCCGGACGATTGATTTCATAATCCTGAAGGGTTACATTGTTCGCGAATTCCCGTGCTTCGACTTCTACGGAGACGGTGTTGTCCTCTACCATGACCTTGATAACGGGGTCATCATAGGGACTTCCATCATCATCGAACCAAACGATGTAGGCGGGGTCATGGAGCTCGTCGTAGTCTCCTAAAGAAAGTTCCGTTAGACCGTTGTTGGTCAGAATGGCTACGATGGAAGCCATTATATTTTTTTGGGTGTCCATTTAATTTGGGTGATTAAGTATTTTACCATATTACCTCAGCGATCTCGCATGTATGTAAGATTGTCTGGCTCAATCATTATCCTTGTAATAGGAAATTCCTTGTCGCACGGCGGCATTTTCGAGTTCCGTCCACCATGTCTTGGACTGTCCGTCATTCTGGAAGTCGATCGGTTGGTCAACCGGGATGCGCCAGCACTCCCGTGTCGCGGCATCGGCCTCCTCGACGATGCGCTGCATCTGGGCGTCGGTCGTATCCTTCGTGCAGAACGGACTGGAAAAGCCTTCCAGTTCCTTGCGGCTGACGTGGCTGTTACCGCAGCGAAATTCGCGGGTGTAAAAATCGCTTTCGACGATCTCGAAGTCCAGTCCCTCGACGAGCAGTACCGTGGCGCCGTTATCATAGTGAAGCATGGTACGTTTACCCATGTGCTTGTCGCGGATTTCGGCCCAGTTCGGAAGGTCGTCGCGTTCAATGGTCCAGACGCCGCGATAGTCTTTGTGGAGCGCATTGTATTCTGAAAGAGTGATTTTTATCATGTGTTTGGCGTGTTGTAAGATATATAGTCCTATAAATTCCGGACTTTGCGTGTATCTATTTAGCATATCCGTGTCCGACGAGTGTTTCCTTCGAAATACAGTCTATCGGCAAAGGGGTATCGTTGATATACAAGATATCGCAGTCCGCTACCTCTGCAGGCAGCCCGAACAGAGGATATTTTGAAAAATAAGGTTCGATATCGCCGTCGTCAGCCGTAACGGGCGCAACAATCTGCACCTGCCAGTTACAGACCCAAGCGTCGACGATACCGGTCTCCTCCTCGGTCAGCCCGGATGCGTCACCGTTAATGAGGTAGCACAGGCTCCATGTGGGGATACGTTCGGTTGTCTTGTGCATCGTGTCCATTGTCGTTTCTCATCGGTAGAGTAAAGATCATACGGCCAGTCCGAGTTCGCGGGCGGCATAGGCCATATCGTCGAAATGGAGCCTGTGGCATCCGGCCTGCATGATGTCGTTCTCGAAGGAGTTTATCGTCCACGGATGGTCGGAAGCATCGCGGATCACATCATGCCGGAAAGCGGCCTTGCGCTCGTGGTAGCGGCGCATGAGCTTCCAGACCCGTTCGGCTTCGGCCGCCTCGACGGTAATGCCCAGCGAGGTTTCGACCTTCCGGTCGCGCACCCGCAGCACGGCGTTCGAGCGGTAACAGTCCGGAACGGAGAGTGAGTAGGCCTCTCCGCGGCGCCACTTGGCGACTTTCTCTTCGAAGGCTTGCAACTGGGCTTTGTTGCGTTTCGTCTCGGCATCGCGCATCAGACGTTTCAGCATGATGCTTCGGGTGGCAACATCGGCATCGTCGGTCCACCGGGCACAGAGCTCGCACAAGACATCGCGACTACGGGCTGTCGAGGATTGTTCCAATAGTCCCATATCCACGATAAGCTGCAGCAACTCTTGATATTTGAGTTTCCCGTTGTATTGACTTCCTCCGCTGCATTTGAGCCAATAAGCCTCTCGGTCGGTCCAGCGGTGCGAGAGCATCGCGGAAATTGCTGAAGGCAGCCACTTGCCGCCCTCGGAACGTTGTCGGGCGCCCAGTCCCCAGAACTCGATCCAGCGGGAGATTTCGCAGAGTTCATCTTCGATATCGCTGATGTAGTCGCACCGGCGGGCCCGCTTCTGTTTGTAGGCCAGTTCGTCGATCCGCTCCACACGGTCTACTATGTAATAGATGGCCTGCCGGTAGAAGTACTCAGTCAGCTTGTCGTTGCGGGTCTCCACGAGCCGGTCGGTCGTGAATACCATCCGATGGGCGGGGATCGCATTCCGAACATGGGCCATGTGTCTACCCGTAGTGGACGAATATGTCCGGTCGGTAATGAGGTAGGCCGTTTGCCCTTCACGGTTTCGGACCACGGAGCCGCAACGGAAATGCGAACCGTAGGAATAAATGTGCTCATCATGGAAGTAAAAATTGCTTCCGGAGTTTCTGGCGTGATCCTGCATCTGGTGCGCCCAGAGGTGGGCTACCATGGAAGGTTCTACGACTTGTTTCATATCGGTTGGTGTTTGATAAAGATTAGCGGAATGAGGTTCGTGATGTTAGCGGAAAATGAAAAAACAGCAGGAAGATTTCGTTTATCCTGCGGCCTGACTCGCACCGTCGCTTTCTTGTACCGAAACCTGTCGTGCGACTGGGAGCTCCCGGATATATGGCAGGCGCAAGACCGGAAGCCTTTCGATACGCCAGCAGCGCCAGATCTCCATACGGAGCGAGTCCATGTGGTAAACCTCCCCGACGATGTCGTTCAGGCAGGCGTTTACGAGCGTCATCTTGCAGCATGCCTCCGTGATGTCCCCGCCGACGAAGCTGATCGCGCGGTTCTCCTGCGCTGCGGCGAGAAAAAACCGCCCGCTGCCGCAGCAGGGATCGTACACGGGGCCGTCTTTGTCTCCCGGTCCGATCATTGCCGCCATCATTTTCGTCACAGCGGGAGGCGTGAAGAACTGGGCGTTGTGCCCCTTGGAGATATACTGCTGGAAATAATCCCCGAATGCGTCTTCGAGCGGATGGGTTTCCATCCAAAGTACCAGCGAGGCGAAGGCTTTCACGAACAACTCGACCTCTTCTTTAGTGTACTTACGGATCGTCGCCAGATACTCCTCTTCCTTCTGCTGCATCGAGAGCGTGCAAACGATCATCGTGAGAAAATCGTTGAATACTCCTGAGCGGTCATGGTTACGGGAAAGATGCTCCAGATACTCCGTATAGGGTTGCAACTCGTCGTTGTTTTTCTTTTTTGCCATGGTGTCTGAATGTTTGAAAATGAAAAAGGCGCCGTATAAACAGCGCCTTGCATGAATCGGTATCGTAATGTGTCAAAGCCGGGCTACGACTTCTGCAAGAAATTTTCGGTCGAAAGAAATCTTCTCGACGTCGATGGCCCGGGAGCCTTTTTTGCCGGGACGATCGGCCCACTGGCGGATCAGTTCGCCCCAGCGCAGTACGGGCTTTTTGAGCAGTACCCCGATAAGCAGCTCGGCCTGCCGGTGCCAGTCGTGGAACGACGGCGACCACGGGGCTCCTATAAGGTCCGAGAAACGGATCGTAAAGCAGTTCTTACTAATCTGTCGGACGGACGGATTCTGGCCGATACTGCGGATTGTCTCCACGATGGCCTCCGTGACGGCGGCACGGCGGGCGTTATACTGTTCTTCCAGCGCCCGCAGGGATTCGATCTTCTCTACAATTCCCATATCGAACAAGGTAAGGGGCGGAACAGAAATCCCAGCGAGGGGCGTTTGATACCGAGCTTTTCGCTGGGTGTGGTCATGCCGCACGAGCACTTTCCGACCGGCTCGCCCGAGCCGCACTCGCATAGGTCGATGCCCCAGTGGTTCACGCAGTGGTTGCAGTTATAGGCTTTCGTCGGAGCCCACTCGCCCTCGATATGCAGGGCCTCGAAGGTGGCCCGCGTCATGGAGTTGGAGACACCGCCCGGAAAGAAGACCGTGACGGCGCCGCACCGGCACTCCTGAATGTATTCGGCTTTGAGCATAGGTCGTAAGTTTTAGTCGTCGTAATTGTATATGGGGATAAACTCGCCCTCGGCGGTAAAAATGCAGACATTGCTGATGATGACCTTCCGGCACCATGTGCGGTCCCGTTCCCACTTGCGCAGGTATTGCATGGTGCGGAAGATTCCACGCCACGTAACCGGGTAGCTGAATTTCCGCTGTTTCTGCATTTTTTCGTAAGTGGCGATGTCTCGGCAGTGGATCATCCACATCAAGCCTAGCGTCTGCACGTCGCGCTGCCGCTGACGGATCATGGCGCGGATAATTTTCCTGTGGCCCTCCAAAAAAGATTCTATGGCCCGCTCCTGCACCTCGGCAGAAAGGTCTTCCAGCTCGTAGAAAAGGCCGTTGGGAAGCTGCATCATCGGCTCTCCTGTTTCTGGCGCTGTTCGTATCTGGCGACCTGCTCGGCAACCATGTCGCAGAAACGCTGTCCCTCGCGCAGGTCGTTGCCGAAATAGGCCAGCATCCGCCGCAGGTCATGGGCGTAAACGAGGCTCCACTTTTCGTAATAGTGGCGTCCCATCACGCCGCCGAAGTAGCGGATGAACAGCTCTTCGGTAAGGGCTTCGTCCGGCGCGAAATTATAGTCCCATGCCAGCACGCGGCTGATCTTCTCGTAGTCGATTTCCACAATACGCCAGCTACCCGACAGGAAGAATCCCACGCCATCCGTATTCTGTTTGTCGTCCGGCAGGTTTTCGAATGTGCCGTGCCGCTGGCCGCACTCGATGCGCTCCGAGAAGTTGTCCATAACGGAGCGAGGAACGGAAACATAAGGTTTGTCGTGCTCCTCGGAAAGCGCGAGCGTTACTTCGACCTTATGGCCGAAGAAATAGGTTGTCAGTCTTTGTGTCTTCATGTCGTTGGTTTTTTGATGTTGCAGAACGGTACCCAGACGGCTTGTTCCCCGAAGTCCGCAAGACCTTTCTCGTCGCTGATGGGTTCGTTCAGCGTATCGACCTGATCGTTCGGCTCGTCGGGGAACAGGTACGACTGGGACTCCGGCCAGCGGAAAGGTCTGAAGCAGTTGTTCGGCTCCGGGTCTTTCTTGAAGTGGTCGATATAATTGCGCTGCGGGACGTATCGGGCGCCGTTGTCCTCGCTATTGAATGATGGGTAGCCGATGTCGTTCTCTTCGAAGTATGAACTGTCTTCGGGGAACTCGACAAGCACATAAAGGTTGTCACGAAGTCGTTGCATCATAAGTAGGTCGTTATTGATTGTTCAGCACTTTCTCCGCAAGCGACGAGATCGACCAGCCGCAGATGCTCGTCAGCAGCGCATCGCAATCCCGCTCCATATAGGCGTCGATGACGCTGCGGGCGACCTTGTGATAAGGCTCCGTGTCGGTCATCGTTTCGCTGATCAGAATTTCGGCGAACCGTTCCCGCAGCTCTTCGCTGCCGTATATCGTATCGAGTTTCGCCTCCAGAGCTTTCTGCTCCGGCGTGCGGCGTGTGAAGGCCGCGACAGCCTCAGCGAAGAGGCCGTGCAGGATGTTGTTGCGCAGCAAAATAGCTTCCTCGCGCGTGATGCCGGCCACGGGGGATTCGTGACCGTCGATGAATAGCTGAAGCTGCGCCTGACGCAGCACCTCCTCGCGCTCGTGGTAGTTCGGGACGTTCGCCTCGATAAAGTCCCAGAGATCGTCGGTGATTTGTAAATCTTTCAGTTCCATGTCCTTGTTTCGTTATTTGTCGTAACCCGTCATGTCTTCGTCCCAGAAAACCTTCTTGTACAGCTGCCGCTGCTCATCGAACGTAAGCGAGCGCCACCACGCTTGGCGGTTCTCAGCTCCCCGGGACAGGAGCCTCGCTGTATCGTCGTCGAGCGAATCCCACCATGCGTCGATCTTTTCCTTGTACTCTTTGAGGTTAGTGCCATAATGTTCCTCTTCGCAGTCCGGACACCATGTGCGTGTGCACCAGCCGTCGTCGTAAGGTTCGGGAGAGATGTTCCGTCCGCCGCAGCATTCGCACACTTCGATCCGGCTCTCATCTTCCGAAGTAAGTGCGGTAAGGTCTACGGAAATTTCCTTGACCGTAAAGACGGTGTCCTTATCGAAATAGTCGTCCAGTACGCCGGGCAGCTTCTTCGCAACGTCATCGAAGTCGATTGCCGCGACGCTGTTGCCGTAACCGCCCACGAAACATACGGGCGTATCGTACCACTCCGTCTGGGCAACTATAACGGAGACGTTTTCTCCGCCGTTGAGTCCGGTCACTTCGATCTCCCCGCCGCTGTTGCAACCTATTCGGTCGATCAGTGCGACGAGTTCTTCTTTGGTATATACCTTCGGTTCCATTGTGATTTTGGTAGATGATGATTACTTTTCGCAATATTGTTTATCATAGGTCAGTGCCTTCCAGCTGCTGATCTTCTGCTCGTCGTTCAGGCCGTTCCAATATGCGGCAACAGCCGCATCGTACGCCTCCGCGGAAGGATAGTCGCATTCACAGAGGCCCGTGATGACTTCCGAATCGTCGGGCTGCAGTTCATTGAGGAACCAGTGGTCGATATCCTCCATGAAGTCGCGGTGCGGTTTGATAACATGATGGCCTTCACAACAGTCGCACCAACAATCGTCTTCGTGTGTTTCACATTCTCCGACATCATCGACATACTGGTTGCCGTTGTTGGGCCGCGCCCAGATCTTGCGTTGTACGTCGGTCGAACCGCAATTCGTACAGCGATACGGTTCTTCAGGTGTGATCTTCTCCTGCTCGAAGCGAGGCTAGGTGTACTCGCCGCATGTACGGCAATGGCATGTTTCGGATTCTTCGAGCGCGTTTCCGTCGTAATACATGGCGAAGGCATTGCCCGAATTGGGGCTGACCCAAGCCCGGATATCCACTTCGCGGGAGCCGCACTTGCCGCAACGAACAATCGTGTAGGTAGAGGTAGCGTTGTGAGAATTCATATCATTAGTATCCAACAATTAACCATTGAGTCACATTTTTGCTATATACTTCTTTACGATCATAAAGCATGGTAGAACATCCATCCTCGCGTACTACCATACTCATTTCTTCTTGACGGTTGAGAGGTTGGAATATATAGAGCATCTGTCCGGTGGCACATACCAAATTTCCGGTGAGCGTCCATCCCCTTGACAGGCAATCTTCCATAAAATGCTTCCGATTTTCTATAGAGGTTTGGCCGTCAGGTTGGGCGATGACGTGAAGTTCATTACTCAAACAGAGCATCATTCCTTGAGGATAGACCGATTTGACAGCCTCTATCTCCATGAGCTTACGGTCCAATTGAACGATAACCGCATAATCTTTTTGAGGCTCAGGACCAAGCTCATAACATTTTACGACAACTCCTGTAAAGGGCATTTCAGGATCATTTGCGGGAATGCTCACGTGAGTTCCGCTCTTAATCCCATCCGTTTTAATGAAAGCTGGCGAGGTTTCGACAATATTGTTTTTCTGCATGATATTATTTTTCCAAAGAACAAATAATTTACAATTTATCAATCATAATTTGCATAGCTCTTCCAAATCGTATAAACATAGCCCCCGTCTCGGAAGGCAATCGCTCGTTCAGCAGCATCAAATGCCTCCCACCTACATGGTAACAATTCGAAATACATTGTAAAGTCCTTCTCGAAGAAACGTGTCAATATCTCACGCTCGGTGGCATTGACTTCGTCGTGTGTAACACGTAACGCGTGCCGTCGAGTACCGTGGAAATAAAATACAATTTATTGCCGTCGCAGCGTGGGATGTCGGGATAGCCTTCAAGATAACTCAATGCATCGAAGTCGGTATCGTCAGGATCATTATCGAAACTCTTGGCCCACTCGTACAAGTCATTATAGAAGGCGATCCTCTCGCCAATAGGGGGTACGATGGTCTCCATGACTATTCCTCCGTACGATCGTGTACGGGCACCGGATAACGGATGCCCGTGAGGTCCTTAAACCGCGAATCCGATGTTTTCAGGTAATTGCCTCCGAACATGTACCATCTGCCTCTGTCGACGATGGGCTCGGCATGGATGTAGTCGAGATTCTCCCGATAAACCAGTTTCACGACGCTATTCACGTCGATGCCGTTTTCGAGGCAGTAGTCGGCCACCTGTGCGAACGAGAGATGCGGAGCGAAGAGTTCGAGGGTATCCGAGCGGCAAGAAATGCCTCCGTTCGTACAGGCACCCAACGCATCGCGCAGTACATAAGTCGTCAGATAATCCCTGTACCGTACGATCTGGCAGGGCTCGGGAAACTCTCCGGTCATGTAAAGCACCTGTCCGAGGTGGTCGGCTTGCGGGCCGAGCCCTTCGGCGAGTACCGCCTCGCAGGCTTTACGGGCTGCCGAGGCGTAATGCCCCAGCAGCGGAGCGTCGGGCAGGCGTTTGGTATGCCACACCTGTTTGGCAATGTCGAGCATCTCCGTTTCGATGCCCAGATGGTCGGCCGTAAGCAGGATGACCGCTTCACCGATGTAGTTGGCTGTTTTTCCGTCGTTTTGCATGATGACTTCGTTTTAGTCGTCCAGTTCGAATTCATCTTCCCAGACCTCGATTTCTTTACCGCTCTCGCAGATGCGGGCCCGCCACTTATACCAGCACTTTTCGATCAGTTCGATACGGTGGTAACCGAGGTATGGTTCATTCAGGGTGGCGATGTCGCCGGCCTGCGGTTCTTCTCTTCTGCACATGTTTTTGGGGGTTATTGAATACTATCGTTCTATACTAGGTAGCGAGAGATCTACCGGCACCGACACTCCGGCCCGCCGGCACATTAAGATAAGCTGGTCGGAGAGCTTATCCATGTCGCCCAGTGCGAGCGCCGTGCGGATGACGGTTTCGTCCCACGCCGTAACTTTTCCTGTGGGACAGAGTTTTTCGTTGATGAAGTCTTCGAGTGTCATATCAGGCTGCGGGTTTGAATTTGAAGGTAATCCCTGCGGGAAGTTTCTTCGGGTCGATCTTTTTCATCAGGGCGTTGTACTGCTCTTCGCTCATCCGCTCCCGCTCATAGATGCGGTGCGTCCAGTTGAAGGCCACCTCGTTGGAGTGGTCGTAATAGATGAAACTCTCCAGCGGAGCACCCAGTTTGAATAGATAGAGTTCGACCTGAAGCTCCCGGTCGATCTTTTGCTTTCGACGCAGGGCCGCTGCTTTAAGGTCGGCGACCTTCTGACGCTTGGCGGCGAGCACGGCTTCTCGTTTACGTCTTCTTATGTTCTCCGGCAGATAATATCCTTCGGAAAGACGCCTTTCGACAAACTGCATCTCTTCGGGGGTGAGTGGTGTGAATTGGTAGCGGACAGAGGTGTCCTCAAAGGTATCGCCGGTAAGCTCCTCCAACTGCTTTATCGCGGCACGCGCCTCTTTTTCCCATCGTTCGGGAATCCCCATCGTTTGGAGCAGGTACGTGAAATAGAGCTGATCTTCGGCCTCACGCAGAAACCTGTCGTACTCCTGCCGCGTGATGCGCAGCTCGTTCATCGTCACCTCACGGGAACTGTTGTGCAAATGGTAGAACCCATTGCCTTGGGCATACATGGGCGCTCCTTTGGCATCGCACAGGTGCAGGTCGATGAACGGCTTGAATTCAGGGTAAATCGCCTCGATGATCTCATGGATGCAACCGCAGCAATGACCACCTTCCACATAATCGTAGAAGTCGCCCGTGATGGCGAAATCGGCATGTCCGTTATGGCAGTCGTCCGAGAGACGAATCTTGACTTTCAGGGTGTACTGGTCGGTTGTCTTGACCGTACGGTATTTGAGTTCGGACCTTTTCATGGCATTTTCACTGTTTTAAACCATTCGTCATATTCTTTTTGGGTACGGAAAGCATACACGCAGTTCCATCGGTCGCTGAGCGTTGTGTCAAGAAGCCTTTTTACAGTCAGTGCTCCACAGCCTAAGACATGCTCCCGCTCGTCATCGTACCAGAAGTAACCGGCACCATATTGCACGATACGCCGTTTGCAGCCTTCTATCACAGCTCCGAAGCCGTAGAATTTTCCCTCGTCGACATCCCGCAGGTCGATACAGCCTGCCGGAGTCATTGTTTTGATAACTGTATACATCGTTTCGGTATCAGTTGAGCGCCAATTCGGGGAACGCAAGCTCCGGCCCGAAGATGCGCAAACGCTCTTTGTACTCTTGTTCTTTCTGTTCGGCGATATGGCTGTCAATGATAGCCCGGCATTCGTCTTCGAGTTGTTCGAGGCCGGAATCCCCGAAGTACCCCCAGCAGCTTTCGAGCACGTCGTCCTTGTCGTCGGCCGGGGTAATCCGGTAGCCGTACACCTCGCCCCGGAGGTAGTTGTCGTAGGTGGCGATTTCGCCCTGCAGGTATCCTTCGATCTTCCGGCGGCGGTCGGCGGTCAGTAGTTTCCAGTCGTATTCCTTCTTGACTTTCTCAACGCTTACGGCAACGATGCCGAATAGCCCGCTGTCCCACGGGTAGAAGAACGGACTGGAGGAGATCGTCTGGCCGCTGTGGTCGTAGAGGTAGATTTTCAGAGCGATGTATTGTTTCTCGAACGAGTCCGAGAAATCGCCGTAACGGTCGAATACTTCCTCCCATTGGAAATGCCGGTCGAACTCTTCCTCCGGGCAATAGCGGTGATGGATCGTATAGAATGTACCGAGGTTATCCCATGCGCGGGGACTTTCCGGACTCTCGTCGTAGTAAATGTCGATGTGATGTCCGTTATATTCGATTCGCTTGTACAGATTCATATACTTTGGTATTATGGGTTCGTTATCCGGCATAAACAGCCTTCGGGTATTTCGTTTCGTCCATGAGTTTCAGATAATGTGCAGCCATGCTTTCCAGCTCGGGGCGGATCGTCCCGCCCGGATAATGGCATCGCATGTATTTTCGCCACAATGCGTCGTTCTCTTCGGTCATACTTATGTTATGGTTGTACCGAATGACAATATTTTGTGCACGGCCGTAAAGTCTATGGCGGTTATGAACGGCTCGGATACGCTGGATTTGTATCGTTAAGTCTTTCTTGCTCTTCATAATCTGTCGGTGTTGTCATTCCCCGGTAATTCGGCGGTTCGATATGGAGGTCAGATGTCGTTTCGGTAGTCGAGCGGGTATTGTTCGAAATGGTTTTCGCAGATGATCTGGTTGCGCTCGGCATCACTGGCGAAGAACTCCCATTTGTAACCGTAGTCAGCGAGCAGCGCTTCCTGTTCCTGCTGCGAGAAATCGGCGACGTCGATCTCGCCTTCCATCCACAGCATACGGTCGGAGGCGAAGGTACGCACCTCTGCGTCGGTGTGCATGTCCCGCAGGAAATCGTCGGGATAGCCAAGATATCGGCAGAGGATACACTGGGCGGGGGTGTCGGCGTCCGGGAGCAGATCTTTGTGGTAGATGTTAGGCTGGCAGTACCAATACTCCGTGTCCGAGATCCGCAGGCAGAATTGGAGCGAGTCGGGGTCGGTACATTCGATACCCGGTGTGAACAGACGGTTCATTGATGCATTATTTTGACGATTTCGCGGATCGTATCGTCTTCGAAATGTCCCAGCGGAATCAGTGCGCAAGGATCACCGTCCTTGTCGAGCGTGATGTTCCTGATGTATAGCTCGCTCCGAGCATCGAACACGGTCGGTTCGCCGCAGTCGTTCGTAAGGTTCCACGGTTTTCCATCCTTACTTTTGAGCTCGTCTGCAATGTCGAGCAGCACTTCTGAAATCTCCTTGTCTTCTATCATCTTTAATGGTCGTTTTATGTATTTTGAAAAAATGATGCGGCTGCCGACGGGGGCATGGCTCTAACCGTTCGATGTATAGTCTTCCGGAAGGATCCTGAGGCACGGCGGATAGCCAGCGCCTCAGGATCCTGTCAAGGAAGACGAACTAAAGTATGTCGGCCCGCCGCATCGTGTCTGCCAGACTGGATTTGCAGGTGGCTTATCTCTTGCTATTGCGCCACTCCTTCATCTTCTTAGCTACGTCGATGCCGTTGTCGTCGAGCATCTTCTTGAGCATGGCCAGCATGCGCCAGCCCCCGCCGTTCTTGTACCGGTCGGCCTGGAGCGAGAGGAAGACGAGCGACCGGTCTTTGTCCAATTGCATTCCCTTGTCGTCAATGGCCAGACAGCCGTGGAAGCGGATCAGGTTCTGCATAGTGTGGAAAGCGCCAGCGCCCTTGTACGCATCGACCCACGCCTTGCACTGGGGCGTTTCGTGCGGAAGTCTTACGCGCAGGTCATCGAATGCCTTGATGGCATTGTAGAGCTGGGCGGCGTTCTTGGCATACCTGATACGTCCCGCGGCCCGGTGCAGCGGGCCGTAGAGCTTGTTGTACAGATCCTGCTCGAAGATGTTCTCGCCTCCGACACGCTTGTAGGGGATGCCCTTGCACTTCTTCACGGGCAACTCGTCCACATATCTGGTCAGATGTTCGACATACTCCTGCGCTATAGCCTCGACTACGCGGACATTGAACCAGCGGTTGCGCTCGGAGAAACTCGCCAGATCGCGGGGTTCCATCTTCATCTGGGCGCGCAGCTCACTCAGGAGCATTTTCCACTGGTACTCATAGCCCAGACGGCGGATCATCTCCGTAACGCCCACGGGTTCCTTGCAGAGATAGTCCCTGTATGAGAGCATGTGGAACATCTGGGCCATGACCCAGCGGCGGAACAGGCGGCGGTTGGGGACGGTGCCCTGCGAAAGGATGGCGCAGAAGATCGGGTCGTCGTCGGCAAGGATCGACAGCTTGCCGTCTTTGTTCGATACGACGTACTCTCCGCCGCCCGAGCCCTGCATGGCGAACAGATTGCTCACATCTACGCCAGCACGACTCAGCGCCTCGATACGCTCCTGCGCCGTCTTGGGCAGTTTGGCCGGCGCCTTGTTTTCTACGGCTGCTACAACTCCGTTGCCCGTAACCGCAAGCTGCGTCCCGCACGCGGGACAAGTGACATTCGTCTCTTTCGTTTTTCTCATCTCGTTTGGATTTTAATTGGTGATTGATTGGTTGTTACAGTCAGGCTCTACCCACTGGCGGAGTATTACCAGATCCTTGTCCTGCTTGCTCTGCCAGAACCAGCGGCCCATCGTTTCGGGATTCCACTTCAGGCCGCTGAGTATCTGGCAGAGGAGGTAGAGCTCCAGCTCGGCCTGTGCACGGTCGCGCCGCTGGCCGTAGAGCATATCCTCGTCGCTCAACTCCCGCTCGGGCAGGGCCCTGAAGTAGCGCCTCGAACGGCTCTCGCTGCGCTCCGAAGGAATGGAGTGTTTGTAGCGGCGGTAGAGTTCTTCCATGTTAGCGAAAAACTCCTCTTCCGTACAGGACGGCACGCCCAGCTCGCCCTCGTATTGTCCGTTCCGGATAACCGGCTTGCCGCCGAGTTTGAAGCTGCGGGATGCAAAGTCGATGGAGAACTTCGCTCCCTCTTCGACGGCCTGCACGGCCGCTTGATAGATATTGCTCATCGTTGTTGTGTTTTAATTATCTGCACTCGGATCGCCGGCGCATGGTTTTATAGCTTCGATATGTACAGCGGAAACCAGGGACCCAGAAACGAGGGTCTGCTGTCTCTGGGCCCCTGGTTCCCACTGTATCGTTGAATCCGATCCCTCGTGCGTGTTCGGGGCTGCGCTGCCCCTTGGGGAAGCCTCGTCCGGAATGGCACATGGCTTTATCCGTTCAATGTGCGGCAGACGTTGGAGTTGGCCGCGTCATCTCCGGACGATCGTAGCGATTAGCGTCACGATCGGTAGGAGATGAAGCTGGCCCGCGATTGACGCTGCGCCATTGAAATCCTGACCTCGACTTCCCAACTCTGTGCTGAGCTCACTGCGATTCTCTGGATGACCGGCACGTCGCTTTACTTGTTCGATATATGCCGAGGCAGGAGTCCCGGGCAGCATTCGTCGGTTCCTGATAGTGAACTCGACGTATGCAGCCGGGGACTTCCTTGCTCGCGGCATGTTGAACGTCATCCCCTGAACCGCACCTTTTCGTGCTAAATGTTGGAGCTCTCATTCGGACTGGCACATGACTTCATCGGCTCGATATGCGGCAGCGAGAAAGGCTGGAGACGCTCCTCATCTCCGTGTAGGAGATTGAGGCGTGTCTCCGGCCGTCTGTCGCTGCGTCATTGAAATTCCGACCTCGACACACCACGCTGTACTGCGTTTGTTTGTTGCATGATACTCAGAATACCGGCACGTCTCTGTATCGACTCGATATGATGCCAGGCTTGAAGCCGGAATGGCGCCGGCGGCAGGCTGGTAGGTCTCCCGCCGGCGCCAAGAGGGCTGTATTGGTCTGGCATATTGAATCATATTCCTTGTATCACGCTTTCCGTGTTGAAATGGAGTTCTCATCATGGCGGCACATGGCTCTATTTGCCTGATGTCAGCCAGTGGCGGATGCAGCTCTTGAGGAGTCTGAAGGTGCCGGTTAGGGACCTTCAAGACTCTCGATAGAGCTGCATTGCACCCTGGCGCTGAATTCCCATGCCTCGAACTTCGTCCGGTATGCTCCGGTTTTGTGCGGATACCAAGCAGGCGGCACATCGCTTTACTTCTTACGATATTTACAGGTAAATACCAGTCTGGATGGGATTCACCGGTTGATAGACCGGTGAATCCGAATGAGACTGGTTATGTCACCTGTAATATTGAATTTCCTGCCCCGCATACGCCTGCCGTGTGCTCGGCATGAGTTACAGGGAGGCCACCAGCGTATTGTACACGCCGCGGCTCGTCAGAAGCGCATTGCGCATACATCCGATCGTAAGGTAGCCGTCGATCCGGCCGCCGGCTTTGGCGCGATTAGCCTTTACGTTGCGGCCCCGGCCCCGGACGATGCAGCCGTCGGACTTGGTGCGGACATATCCCAGCCCTCCGAGTTTACGTCTTCCGGTCTGTACGGCTCGCAGGCAGTCCAGCACAAACCCGTTCAACTCGTCGAGGTCGTGCTTTACGTTGCATACCGGGAGTATCTGCGTCGCCCAACTGAACTCCCCGTCGCCCTTGTAGAGGTATCGGTTGACCGAATTGACGGCTCGTGCGAGCGTCGTGCGGCGTTGTTTGATTGTGCGGCGCTCGATCTCCCGCTGGAAGGTCTTGATGCGGCTCGAAGAGAGCGAGATCATGCCGCCCCGGATGCCGAAGCCGAGGAATTTGAACCACTTGTCCGCGGTCAGGTACTCCACCTTCTTGGGGTTGAGCCGCATGGACATTGCGCCAAGCCGCTGCTCCAGAACGTTCATCGCCCGCTCGTAATCCTCGCCGATAAAGAGCATATCGTCCGAGTAGCGGACGTAGTAGCCTTTCATCTGCGAGAGTTCCTCGTCCAGACCGTAGAGCAGCACGTTGGCCAGCCAGCTCGCCACGGCGCAGCCCTGTTTGAGGGATTGGTACCGGCTGTGGAGTTCGTTGTCCCCGTCGAAGTAGAGATCTGCGTGGTAGTATTTACGAAGCACGTCGATCAATGCAGAGTGTCCGTGCTTGGCTTCGACCTTATCGAACGCCGCATCGACGAAGGCGATCGGCACGCTGTCGAAATACTTCGAGAGGTCGGCTTTCCAGCCCATGCAGCCCATTTTCGAGGCTTCCACGATCCGGCGGCTGACCTCCTGCACGACCTTGCCGCATCCGATGCCCCGCTGGTAGGATTTGCAGGCGGGGTGGACCATCTCCGGCATCAGGTCGAACAGCAGGTCATTGGCGATGCTCAGAACGATACGGTCGATAGGCTCGTTCACGTAGACGGTGCGGTATTCGCCGTTCTCTTTGGGAATTTGGGCCGTATGGGGCGGTGAGATTGCATACCGGCCCTGCATCATGGCCTCGGCCATGGCAAGGCGTGTCCGCTCGTCGGTCAGCCGCAGGAGCTGGTCCTTGCGGATGTCCTTGTCCACGCCTTTGTCGATGGCATGCTCCCAGCGGCCTATGTCGAAGAACATTCGTAGAATTTTGTCTTCCATGGTTCAGACATTTAATGAATTTTTTTTGTCTCTTGGTTGTCGGTGTCGATGACGTCGCAGCCCACCTCATAGCCGAAGAACCACACATAGCTGGAGGAGCGATCCTCATCGGCCCAGTCGGCGAAATACATACGCCACGTAAGGCTGCACTCGGTATGGCGCTCCGTCTTGCGGATGATTTGGAGTTCGTCGCCGCAGAAGTCGAAGCAGGAAAGCACCTCTCGGCTGACAGTCTGACGGTTATTGTCCCGCCAGTTGTCCTGTTCCCACGAAGAGAGCCCTTGCGGGATATGCGGCGCGAACCACCGCCAGAAATCGGGAAGATCGAGCAGGCGGGCCGGTTTGCCGTGAAAATCGTTCCACGCCTCGCGGCAGGCTTCCTGCAACGTCGGGAAATCCACGGGGAAACGGCCCTTGTCGTTGCCTACGCGCAGATGTTCTTCCCATTTGTGATTGCACAAGATGAGCGTCGCCTCGTCGGATACCTCGAAGCACGGCTCATAGAACTCGCCGCTGGCCACACGCCACGACCCGCCGGGTCCCGAGGTGTCGCGGATGATAAAACAGGGCTGCTTCTGATTGCCCTCGGGAAATATCTCCCAGAACTCACGGAAATAGCTCTTATCGTCGTGGTGGAATCGTACTTTCAGCTCTTTCTTTTTCATCGGTTTCGGTTTTTGGAGATTTGCTCGTCGAACTGCACCTGATGCTCCGGGCACAGTTTGATGAAATACTTTCTTTCGGCCTGCCGGCGCTCGTAACGCTCGGCCGTTTCATCGGCCATACGCGGTGTCCGCCCGCAGGCGAAGTGCTCTACGAGCACGCAGCCGCAGGCGTGGGTAATTTCGATCGACGTGCTGAGGGATTTGATGCTCGCGCCCTCTTTGGGCACGGCGTCGCTTTCGATGAAGCGGACCTTATCCAAAGTGTCCATAGTTTTCGTAATTAAGGTAATGGGATGTCGTTGATGCCTATTTCCCGCTGGGAGAAGCTCATTCGGTCGAGCTGTTCATGCGGTATGCCGCGCCGCTCCAGATACTCCCGGAGCACGGGCGGCGTGGTGTTGTCGAAAACAATGAACCTTCCCGACGAATAAGCGAAGGGAATGTCGCCGGCCATGAAGAGGTTGGCAAGGCTCTGCGGGGCATTGTCGTCGACAAGAACCAGCCGCTCCGGCGTCTTCTCCACCGTCTTCCCGACATATTTCGGATTGTCACGCAGTCTGTTCCCGTCGTAGAGTTCGCAGGCCCGCTCCACGACGAGACGGCGGTTCGCAGGACTCAACTCGGCGTAGAAATGTTCGGCAGCACTGCCGTGGAAGGTTCGGTAGAGATAGTCCCATTTCTCCCAGAAGTGTCTGGACTGCGAGCCAAAAACCGTATCGCACTCTTCTTTGCTCCAAGCATTCCACATATAATAGAAATATGCGGAGACGGTCTTTTCCTGTATTCGTGCTGTCATAGTAGTCGCAATTTTTCGAGTAATTCCCGCAACGGAATTTCCTCGGTCCAGAACTCTTCGCTCGTATGCTTGCCATATGCAGTATATTTGGCATCCCCGTTCTTGTACAGCACCATCTTGTAGCAATCCAGAGAACTCTCTGGCGGGGTCAGGTTGTCTTGCTCCTCCTGCGTCAATTCCACGAATGCCCATTCGTGGTCTCCCAGTAGTTCGTCGACGTCCGGGAGTCCGTCATCTCCCGACTGATAGAAATCCGCCGCACCGTCAAAAAAGTGCATGGATAAGAAGGATTGATTATTCGCGGCCTGTGTTATGGCGTCGAGCCGTTCGAGTAGCGTCTTTCTCCAGTCTTTTGAAATGGAAAGGATAGCGAAATCGCACGAGTCCCATTCATTGTCCGTGTGCGCTTTGACCAGAATACGGTTCGTCGGTTTGTCCGATATATTCATTAGCATTGTTTTTTAATAGGTTAAAATGTGAACCCCACCCAGACGAGTCGGTCGCCGCGCATGAACTGTTCGTGATTCACGTCGTCGAATCGATGAGTGCTGTACTTTTTCACTTCACGGATGTACTCGCCGCGTACCCATACCGGGGCTGTATCGCTGTCGGTAAGGCGGAAATACTCGCCACGTTTGAGCTTGCGGATGGTTCGTCGTTGCATAGTGTCGAATTGAGTGCTGTCAATAAGAAATAGTATCGGTTAAATGGAATCGGTTGTAACAAGGCATAAAAAAAAGCACGGCCCAAATCGGTCGTGCTTTATTGCTCCTTACCCTCCAAGGATATCAGGTATGCGTCTGCCAAAGGTTTTTGCGGTCGAACGTCACGGCGCAGGAACGATCGGGCGAGCCGTGATACAACAGACCGCCGTTCATGATGAGCCGCCCGTCGGGAGCATAGAGACTGAAGCCGAAGCTGTACGGCGCGAAATCATTATACAGATGCAGCGTGCGCCCGTTCCTCTCCCAACTTCGGAGCTTGTCGAGACATTCCTGCAGGGATTTGTCGTCGAGCGTTTCGGAGTATTCCCGCGCTTCGCGGAGCCGCTCTTCGCATTTGATTATCATCGTGAATGGATTTTAGGTGATGCAACAAAAAGCGACCCGCATCGGCGGGCCGCTCTGATTTATAAGCTAAATATGTCTACCGCTTCCAGCGGAATATCACGGAGTTCTCCTTGCCGCCGCGGGTGTAGAGGAAGTCGTGCCGCTCGATGCCGTCGAGATGCTTCATCGCCGGGTCCTGCATGTGCGTCGTGAGGCTGCCGATCATGTAGTACGCCTCCACCTTGCGGGCGATTTTCAGGTTGTCCACGCCGTATTGGTTCCCCGAGGTCATGCCGGGACGCCATCGGTGCGTGATGTAGCTGCCGATGACCACCTGCGGGCGGTAACGTTTCACGGCCTCATGTGCATCCAGCTCGATGATGTCCACCGGATAGCGAATCGTGGGCTGCCGCATAAGGTCGTAGTATGCCTTGACGCTGGGCCACGCCTGCATCTTGTTGTCGGTTACAGGTATCCCGAGCGCACGGCCTATGACGCCCATGCCGGCCCCGATTTCGATGGCGCGTTTTCCGGCGATGATACCTGCGAGGTATTCGATCAGTTCCGTGGTCGGCATGGTATAGAGGCCGTACTTGTGCAGGAACATCCGAAGCTGCTCGAAACCGCACTCCTCGACCATTTTCGAGGGTATGGGCCGAATCAGGCCGGACGCTGCGCCTGTCAACTTTTCCAGACGGGATATGTCTACCGGTGAGGCGATTGTGAAATCTACCCCTATAAACCTTGCAATCATTTGTATAACAATTTGTTATGTCAAATATAGCAGTATCGGGGCTTCCCGCCAAATTTCCGACGGGAAAACAGCGTTCGTCCGCCGCGCTTTACCGTACCGTGCGGGCCGTGGAGAAAACCAGCTCGCTGCGCCGTTCGCGCCGGATGCGGGGCCGCTTGGCGCGAGCCGTGGCCAGCGCGGGATAAGCGGCGGCAAATTCGCGCCGCCACTGAGCGAGTTTGTGTGCAGGGATGCCCAGCCATGCGGGCATAGTTGTCGTGTTAGTCATGGTCGTAAATGATTTATGGTCGTTATGAAAAAGGCGCACCGAACCGATGCGCCGATAGTTTGCCACGCCACGCCTGCGGGAAAACCCTCGGCGAGCCGTGTATATCGGGCCGTGTAGATTAGGCCCCCTGCCCGAGAACCTCGGTGCGGATGCCGCGCGTAGGACCGTAAAGGTTCATGGCGAAATTGGCGTTGAAGGTGCGGCGGAACCCGTGTTTCTGGGGTTTCTTGCGCGGGCGCTCCTGCTGTCCCTGCTCGAAAATCTCCGAGCGGTACGGGAGTACGGTGTTCGGCTCCGGTTGCGTGTCGCGCTTTTTCGGGACGAAGAGTTTGGCCCATGTTTGTTTCCAGTTCTCCCACGTCAGGAGCTTTACCCAGCCGTTATGGACGTAGATGACGACACCGCGCTTCATGGCCTCGCAGACGATGCGGCCCAAAAGTGCGGAGGGGCCGCGCCAGTGCATGACCTTCGCGCATTCGTGGGAAACAGCTACGAAAAACTGTGTTTCGGAGTAGTCGATTTCGGGCACAGTTACCCCGTAGAGTTGGCAATAATTGCCGATTATCTGGTGCGGTTTCATAATTTTGCAGTGTTTGCGGTGTGGATTCCGCCGGGGAAAATGTTTCGCGGCCGGGCATAATGCCCCCGCGATTCCGGCGGGAAAATTCTTTTTGCGTATGCGGTTTACCCCGTCGTGTGCAAGGTATGACGGGGCATTAAAAAACAGACCGCACCTTTTCGGGCGCGGTCTGTTCGCGGTTTGGATATGTCGGGCCGGTTTAGGCGGCGGCGGTTGCCGGTGCGCTCTTTCCCGATGCGGTCGGAGCGGTACGGCGTGCGGGTTTCGCCGTGGTCGCGGTTTCGCCCTTTTCGGCGTCTTTGTCGATTGCTTCGGCCTTGTCTTTGATTAGGCTAATATAGGCGCATTGTGCGCGGACGGCCTTTGCGTGCTGGTAAATAGCCGCTTTGCGGTTTTCCGGTTTGCAGGTTACAACGGCGTGCGTTTTCTGGACGCGGAGCGCGGTGCGGTTTAACGGAACCTCCGAAATAAGGGCGTTTGCAATTTTACCGCTGGAATCGGTGCGGTAAATCGTGTTTCCCGTAAGGAATTGATTAAACAATTTCCTTTGCGTTATATTCGTTTCCGCAAAATCCGTTTCAAGGTCTTTGCAGACGAAAAACTCCGCAACAATGTATTTTAACAGACTTTGAACGATAAAAAGCGGGTCGGTTTTTTCAATCGGGCACACTTCGATATATCGCACGGTCGTCGATACCTCGCCCGTTTTCGCGTTGGTGCTGGTGGTCTGTTTGGCCAATACGACCGTGTTAGGAGTGCAAACGATGTTTTCGATTGCGGTGTTTTTCACGACGTTGATTGCTAACTGTTTCATTTTCGTAAAGTTTTAGATGTTAAACATTTGTTTTTGTTATCGTTCGCAACAGGGCATAATTTCCCTATTGACGTTGTTACACGTTTTTTGCGGTTAGCGGGGGAACAAACCCCCCGCTAACCTGTATTTTGTCAATCATTGCAACGCAGGGACGCGGACGGGGTGTGTCAGACACTACCCAAATACGAGTATAACCCGCATAACGTTCGGTGTGCGTTCGCGGTGTTACCCGCGACAAAGCAATTATTTTTCAAAGAGCGAATTTTTGTGTTTCATGTTCGGTCGCGTGCGGCCGGATTTGAAAACAAAGATTAAAGAACGTTTGCAACGGTTTTCGTTTGTTCGTTGCGTTCGGTGAATAGCTTAAAACGGTTTTTTCAATTTTGCAAATGTTTTGAAAATATTTTTTTCAGTCCCTTGCTTTTTAATCAGAGGACGCACTCGCGCGCGAGGGATGCATTTGTAACATATTGATATTCAGCGAATAGAAAAAAGTGAAAATTTTTTCGTTTTTTCTTGTTTTCGTTTTTTTGTCTAATTACTCCGAATATTGATAAGTGCTAATTTGTTAGTCTGGCTTCACGTTATTTGATATTGATTTAATTCTCTTGTAATCAATGATATGCTATTATTTGCATCTATGTTATTTTTATATTAAATCACTGTTTTTATATTTTTTAATTACGATTTATAGGCATGACAACCGAAAAAGGACTTGAATTTTCACTTTTCTACAAAGTGAAAATATGTAAATAGCTTATAAGCAAACACATATCGAAATATAATAATACGGAGGAGGGTGTGCTTGCAGGTGCGTATTCCGTTCATTTCCTCGGGGAGAATTTTCAAGTCCGACTTCTTGTTTTTCTCGTTACACGAATAATTATTTCAGGGATCGCTAAGAAAGATTCCTACCTCTGGCTTGCTGTTTTTCTCAGAGTGTTCCAAAGCCCGTTTTTCGTTCTTTGCGACGGTCGTATGTTGATAGTGCGGCGTGCGGTGGATTTCGCAGCTAAATGGCATTTCGACCAAGCAGTCGATCGTTTTTTCTCGAAGTTGTCCCGAGTATTTTGCTCCGTTTCTTGCAGACGGGCTTCCTCTATGATATGTGGCGTGCTATGCTGATAAGAAACACCGTCCGAAAAAAGCAGTTGCGGGCTTCGAGGTTTTTTGTCGCTTTCGATTGGGGGTGTTAGTTCATAACTAAAAAAATTCAAAATTCAGAATTAAACGTTATAAATGATTATATTTGCATTTGTGTTTTCAGCGACGGGAACAAGTATGAAAAAAAGCAAAGAGCATATAAAACGGTTTTTATCGACGGTACGTCCGGCTTCGGAGAAAGACGAATGCCTGATCAGGGTGTTTTTCAACAAGCGCAAGATCCGGATCGCACTCGCTTCCCGAACTCACGGCCCGGAGTCGTTGGAACAAATCACCTATGAGCAGCTCGAAGCGTGGTACAATGCTTCGCGTCCTACGGTCGGGGACGTCGTCCACTGCCCGCAGTGCGGGTGTGTCGGTCTTGTTACAGGTGAACGGTGGGATTCGTTCGTGGTGGGTGCCGCACTCTCATCTACCGGAGAACTTATGCTCGAAGAACGCCGTTTTTCGGACAGGGAATGGAGCGCCGCGTCGGAGGATGAGGTAGCGTCGTTGCAGAAGGCCCTCGCCCTGCACGGCTACGACTGGAACCTCACGAGTGGACGCATCGAGCCGCGTACGATTCCTGCGCATCCGCGCTTTGTGCGCCTGATGGTTTTGGGTCGTCAGGTGGGGCTGGGTATTTTTCGCGCCGTACGAGAGGACAATACGCTGGAAATGTTTTGCGTGAAGATGGGAGCCGGGCAACTGCGTTACGAGAGCAACCTGAATTTGGGCGATGCGGATCGTTTCAGCTTCTTCGACGCTTACAGCGAGCACCGAGCGATTCTTCGGGAAGAACTGGGTGAGGAGGGTTATGTCTGGAACTCCAAACGCCGGCGCATCGAGAAGAATACGTCGCGGGCCAAATTAGGTGAGAAATATTACTGGATCAACAGCTACCTGATGATCAAGCAGTCGGTGGAAACGGACTCGCAGAGCGACAGGCTCCATTCCCGGCGCGGGAATTACTTCCTGCAGTACAAGGTTGCCGAACGTGCCCGCAACCGCATGCTCGACGTCTGTATGGAGGAGATGCTCGCAGAGGACAACTGTTGATGTTCGCGCTTATGCCGCAGAATCTGCACAGCCGCCTTTTTTGCCTGTAAAGCCATTTTCAGCATTATCCCGAGGAGAGGATTGGACGAAATGGGAAAAGGCCAGAAAACGCCGGAAAACGGCATTTTTTCTTCCTGCCGTTTTCAAGGAGCATCCGAACGCCTTTCAAGCATATATTAAACATTCTTCGAACGTCTTTTACAGTTGAATGTTCATCGTAGACGAGATTCCTCCAAGTATGAAAACCTTGAAATAACAAAAAAACCGTCAGGTTTTTTTGCAGTATGAGACGCCTCTTTTTGGATACTTTTTCTGGCGTGACAGAAAAAGTATCTCTCGTAATGCAGCTCGTTCCGATCTCGAAGGTAAAGATTCGTATCTCGTGATAAGGTATCGTTCTCGGCTCAGGCTCGAATCGAACTCGAAAGGTAAAATCCCTATCTCGTCTCCGACTCGTAAATCATGTAAATAAATATAACTATATAACTATATATACATATATACATCATATCTCCCTTTTCATCCTTTCGGGATAGCCCCTTCCTCCAGTCTGTCGAAAAAACAATCCTCTTTGAGGTTGTCCGGCGCGGCAGCCAACCGCAAAAAAAGGGCTGCAACCCGTGCAGCCCTCGACAGACGTCCTGTGTCGTGCGACCTATCCTCCTTCCTGCGTCGCTCAGCGTAGAAGCGTGTCTATCTCCTCGTCGGTCAGCGATAGGATGTCTTTCCCCAGTTTGAAGCAGTGCAAATCGAAAAATGCGATGAGTCGATCGATGTTGCGTGTGGTGGTCACAATTCGTACGAGTCGTTCGTACGCCTCTTCGTTGAGTCGGTAGTGTACTCTGTTGCGGCTGCTGTCCTCGGTTTTCACGATCAACCCGAGGCGGCAGAGCGAACGCGCGCACCGGTCGAAAGTGTATTCCCGCAGTCCCATGCGACGCATATACTGCGCCCGCGTAAAGTTCACGCTGTACCCTCTGCGCCGGATGTACTCGAACTCCTTCATATGCTTGAGGAATCGTTCCTCCTCGGGCGAGAGCAGATATGAGAAGCCCGGATAGGCCAGTCCGCCCGGAGCATGCTGTCGTTTGGTGGTTACCATGTGTCGTTTCGATGTTTTTCGGTGGCCAGCGCGTCGTTGATGTAGAAGAGGTATATCCGTCCGTCAATCATGGGCTTGTAAACCCTGTATCCCATTTCGCGGGCGTAACGGCCCACATTTACACGGTTGGCTATACGGTAGGTGTTCTCCTCCATGTGTCGCGCCATTTCCTCGAAGGTCATTTTAGCTTTCAGTTCCATACGAAAAATTTTTAATTGATACGGTTTCGTTCAGATAAGTATAGAGCCGCATCAATTCGTATGGTTTAATCTCGATTTTTTTTGTTCTTCGCTTTGAGTCTTCAGACAGAACTCAACGATTTCCCAATTCGCAGGGTCCGCCCATGCGGCGATGATTTTGAGGATGATCAGATGCCGCAGGTCATGGTCGAACAACTCCCCGACGCACTGATGTACCCGTCCCAGAGTAGGAGCGAGTCCGCTTTGCAGCAGACACCGACCCTTGTCGTACATGATACAGGCATTGTTGCGGCGTTGAAGTTGCACCATCGGCAGCTTGTGATCCGTGCCCTTCGCACAATCTATGCCCACGACCACGCCCGGGCACAGCATGTCGGCATAACCGGCGCGTATGAGCCGTGCGATGTCGTGCGGCGTTCCCAGACATGGCATGTCGCTGCACAATACACCGTCTACTTCCCGCAGCTTGTCCCGCAGGAGTTTTTCGAGCAGTTTTTTCTTGTCGTCCATAGTTGTCGCGGTATTAGGTTTATCGGTTCGTGAGATAACTGTTGCGGCGATGCCACAGTTCGACGATGTACTCGCGTCCTTCGGGTGTCCATGCTTCGATTTTGTAGCGATTCAAATAGTTGGTCTTGCGGTTGAACCACTCGTAAATGTGTATGCCCCGCAAGTGGCGATAGGCATCCGTCGCCTGCCATTTGTCTTGTACGCGCTCTTGGAGCCCCTCCTCCATCAGGAAAAGATTCAGACGTATGGAACTTATGCCCAACTCTGCGGCGATCATCGAGGAAGTGAACCATTCGCGGTCCTCGATCGTGAGTTTGTAGTGCCGCAGTTTGTGGCGGTTGCGACGTATGAACTCTTTCTGGCGCCGTATGGTATCATGCTGGTCATCGATGACTGTGAGTGCCTCTTCGTAGGTTGCGGGCGCTGGCAGCAGCAGATCCTCCGAGCAGAACTCCTCAGTGGGGTCCGATACCGACGATACCGGCTGCGGGACCTCCTGCAGCTCGGTATGGCCATCGCGCAGCAGGTGCAAGAGCTTCTTGCTGCACCATGCCGCAAAGGCCGGCGAGAGCCATTGTGCGAACTGCGTCCAGAGATGTATCTCCAGCCATGTGGCACCGTGAGGACCGCGCGTGGTGATAACCTGTTGCTCCGTATCGGCCGAGATGCCGTCCTCGACCAATGCCTCACGCAGGCGCGCCGTCTCCGTGAGTTTGAGCCATACGGCCGGCCGTTTGTCGAAAGGCCGTGCCATCTCGGTAGCGTTGACCATATAACGGCCATCTTCGAGACGCACGGAGAAGCGGTTGCCCACGTACTCCAGCTCGATGATTCGTGGTGCGGAACCTTCGGAAACATCCGTTGCGGTAGTGTCCTGCGCCATGCGCAGATGTTGAAGATTTTCCAGCACTTCTCGGCCGCGCATGCGCAACAGTTTGGCGCCGGAGCTCATCCATTTGACAAGCTCGACAGCCTCCGTGAAATCGGCATACAACTCTTCGGGATGCTCCGCATCGAGATACGTAAGCGACGGGCAACGGCGCAGAACCGTGCCGTTCTTCAGAAGGATGCTGCGCCGCATGGCTCCGCAGAGGTCGTTGACGCAGACCTTATGCACGTCGCCTGCGGGCGTTCTGCTGATTCTTAGTGTGCCCCGCAGAAAAGGCACCGTCAGGATTCTATTCATGCTTTGCTTCGTTTTTGAGTTTCCGCCTCTTTTCCGCGCTCAGTTTGCGGCGCGACAGTTCCTTGGAATCGTGGTAGCGGCGCACTTCGTCGCACATGCGGTCGTACTCTTCGACGCGCAGGTGTCCGAAATCCTGATGAGGCACTATTTCGACTTTATCGAAATCGTAGTGTCTGAAATAACAACCATAACAGGAGATGTGGTATCCCAAACAACACAGGGAGATCGATTGCGCAGGGATGTTCATCGCTTGAGACGCAACATTCAGTGATTTGTACATGGAGATCAGCACGCGTTGGTTGTTGAAGACGAGTACGATCTTGGGGTCCTTGAAAAAGCTTCGCTTGGTCATGTCGCAGTTGTGGGTTTTTAGGTTCTCGACTCCTCCGGCGGGAGGAGATGTCTGCTTCGTCCCCGAACGTATTGTCGAAAGGTACGGGACTATCGTTTTTAAGTTTTCCATACTCGGATATAGTGATGTTTTTTTCGCAAATATATATTTTTAGTTTAAGCTAAGGAATAAAATCAATTATTTTTTTGAAGTTACTTTTTGAGTGTAACAATCTAAATACAAGTATATTGCAACAAGACATAAAAAACTGTAAGTGGAATTTTACTATAAGTATAGCCAGTTCGTATCTGTGTTGGAGTAAGTGTTTTTCACACCCTTTTCACATTCAGCATAACCACCTCGTTTTAACCACTTTCGGCATGGTTCTCCTACTCTTTGGAAAGCGTGAAAAATGGCTGAAAAAAATTTCGACGGCACGTTCGACCATGAGCTTCTGGAGTCGGTTTTCCGCACCAGCAAGAAGGTCATTCAGGAGTATGTCCGCGAGATCGACCGCACGAACCGCTATCGTTCGGTGCGCTCGTCGGTAGTCCGGGGAACGGTACTGGACGACCGCGGTCCTCTGATCGACCTCTACGAGGCGTGCCTGCAGCAGGATGCCCATATCCGGGCCGTGCTGGAGACGCTTGTGAGCCAGATTCTCGGAGACCGTTACATGCTGGCCCGCCAGAACGAAAAAGGCAAGTACATCAAGGATGTGGAGCAGACGCGCAAGGTACAGGGCACGCAGTTCGACAAGATCATCCGCGGCATCGTCGAGGCGAAGCTCTATGGTTACACGTTGCTGGAGATCATGCCCGGCACGGACCCCCGCACGGGACGCCTTCGGGAGGTGAACATCATCGAGCGGCGCAACGTGCTGCCGGACCAGTGCCGCGTGGTGAAGCGTCAGGGCATGTGGTCGCCCGGCTGGGATCTCACGCAGAAAGCCTACCGCCGCAACTACATTCTCGTCAATACGGGCGATCTGGGTCTCTTTTCGGCCACCACGCCCCTGATTCTGGCCAAGAAATTCACGGTGGCCAACTACGTGAATTTTTCGAGTACCTACGGCCAGCCGATTATCCACGGCAAGACCGTCTCGGAGAGCAATGCTGACCGCAAGCGCCTTGCCAGCGAAATCGTCAACGCCGCACAGAACAAGGTCATCGTTACCGGACTGGACGATGAAATAGACATCAAGACCTTCACGATGTCCAACTCGGAGAAGATCTACACGGGACTTATCGACTTTGTGAATAAGGAGGTTTCGAACATGATCCTCGGCTCGGAGTCGATGGCCGGAGCCACACAGTCCTACGTGGGTTCCACGAAGGCGCATCAGGATATCTTCCGCGAGAGGATCGAGGTCTACCGCCGCTTCATCGAGAACGTGATGAACGAACAGGTGCTGCCTTCGCTGGTGGATATGGGCTACCTGCCCGGCGGGCTGGAGTTCAAGTACAGCAACCGCATCGAGATGAACAATGAGGATCGCATCAAGCTTTACGGCCTGCTGACGGACAAGTACGAGATCGCCCCGGACGAGGTGGAGAAGGAGTTCGGCATCCATGTGGGCCGTCAGCTCAACGTCTTGCAGCTCACGGCGGGACTCGGCGGCGCGGGCGTCGGCTCCGGACAGAGGCGCATGAGCACTAACGACCGTCATATCATGTCCGACGAGGAATACTACAAGCGCTACGGGCACGGCCGGGGCGCCCGCGAAGTGGTAAATTTTATCCGGGGAGCGAGATGATGGCCGCAGCTACGCTCCCGACTCCTTCGGCGGCATCCCCCGAGCGGGAGGAACAGGAATATTTTCTGCTTTACGACGCTTTCGCGCGTCTGCTGGACTGCTGGACGGACAGCGCAGCGCGGTATTCGGCTCTTGAGACGCTCATCGAGATGCGCGCAGGAACGCTTATCGAGCGGCTTCTCGACGGGCTGGGCCTCGACTTGGAGCAAGCTCTGGAGATCCTGAAGCGTCGGAACGACTTTCCTACGCAGCAGGAGCGGGAGCGGCGCGACATCCTCGCGGCGGGGATCGAGAACATGCTCGACTTCGCCGCAGCCGAAGAGTACGCCATGTGCTGCGACCTGCCCGAAAAGGTGGCGGAGGATGACTACGAGTTCTGCGACGCGGTCTTCGAGCGCTACAACGGCCACCGGGCCGTGCAGGAGAACCTCGACGTGGAGTATGCCGCCGTGATGGCCGCATGGTGGCTGACCGTCGGGACGGAGCAGATGCTGACCTTCACCACGCAGGGCGACGAACGGGTACGTCCGTGGCATGCGGCGCTCGAAGGCGTGAGTTACCCGAAGTCATCGTTCCCCGCG
>ERZ824480.446-NODE-446-length-55098-cov-12.383555_pt1 | contig 55098 bp, 48 predicted proteins | sample MGYA00519861_ERZ824480 | MGnify/ENA primary metagenome ERZ824480 (study PRJEB31778, sample SAMEA3449152) | human gut metagenome | biome: human gut; feature: human-associated habitat; material: faeces | place: United Kingdom | collected 2010/2012 ... | reverse complement strand
CCACTCGTCACAAAGTTTTTCTACGGAATTACTGGAATACAAAGGAACCGGCAGCAAACATTTGTCACAAACCAATCCTTCCAAACTCAGTTTTTCTTTATCTTATAAACGCATTCCGAAATGCCTTTCTAGATGCAGTTGCTGCTACATCTATTAACGGTACATGACCTCTCATTAATTCTACATATCGATTTCCTTTCCCATCTTTTTTCGATGTTTTTGCGGTACTTAATATTTCCATAATTTCATTCATGCGTGCATTAAAAATTAATCCATCTGTATATTTCTCAATGGTACGGCAAACATCATACCAACAGAGAATAATACTCCCATGGCCAGATCACACTGTCAAAACAATTCTCCATGTATTCCCAAATATCGTCATCTGCATAACCCATCATACGAAATACAACACATACGCTTTTCTGTATTTTTTTATCCGTTAATTCTCCTTTTCGCTGCTGCAAAAATAATGCCTGTGACAACACAGCATATTCCATTGCCATCCATTCCAATTTCACAAGAATATCCAAAACCTGACCGGTTCCCGGCGTAATAATAGCTGATGAGATTTCTTCCGCAAAAAGATTCCGAAGCTCTTTTGCCCATTTATTTATCTTGTGCTGATACGTCTTAAAACACTCGGTTTCTTTACCGTTAATCTTCTCTGCCTCCTCTGCCAGTGGCACCAGAAAATCCCCATAAATATTTTGTTCCCGATAAATCTGCGAAACATCCAAAAACAGCAAATTATATTCTTCCAGACGTTCTTCTGTTATTGTGTAATTTTCTCCAATTGCTTTTTGAATTTTCCAAATATCTGTGGTGTTTTTGTAACTTTGGAATTCATCTTCAAGAACGCCCTTTTGTTCCAATTCGTATAAATCCAGCGCAATTAAAAAACAGATTTCCAGCGTGGTATTTAATTTAATTTCCCGCGTATTTACAATATCCAGAAACCAATCCCGGATTTCAAACAACACCGGATTTATCTCATAAATTTCTTCTGCTATTCCTTCCATTTGTTCCTCTTTTTTCTGAATCTGAAAACACTCCTGCTTCCATAACAAATCCAGCACAGCCGGGCATCCGGGCGTCAATGCACGCTCAACTCTCCCAATATACTCATGTTCTTCCCGCGGAAAAGTATGGCATGTTTCAGAAATTGCCCCCTCACCATCCCGCAATACAATTTTGCACAATTTCTTCTCATTCAGAAATGGACACATACCATCATTTTTCAATTCGATTATACGCCCTTCTTCAACTTTCTTTACTTTCTCTTTCCATTCGTCATCCCACTTATGGAATGTTTCGTCATCCACCGCAATACGCCACTGCATGCAGCACGTCATTGGACATTTGGATGCCGTACACTGAAATTTGTCATAATAATCCGGCTGATATATTTTCATCTTACTCTTCCATTTCCTCCAAAGCGTCTAAGTAATCTTCTAACCATTCTCCCTGCAAATCGGCCTTGGTATCGTTTTCACCGTCATCGACTTCATTGCAAAACATCCCCGGCGGAAACAATCCTCCATCGAGCCCAATTACCGCTTCGTCCCCCTCATCAAGGTTTCTGCGATACATAATTTCATCTTCCATCATTATAATTCTTTCCGGAAAATCGCCAAAGTCATCCGGCTCGATTGTTTTTACCAAAACACTTACCATAGGAACATAGTCATCCGGTCGTTCCTCACATCCATAATCTTCTTCGTCAATACGAATGATTCTATATCTGGTTTCCTGCACCTTTTTGTCCTCTCTTGTCTGGTATTATTTGTTTATATTTTATTGAGTGCAAATATATATGTCAATGACTTTTCTTGCTTTCCTATTCGCATAAACCTATCCTTTTTTATAAATAACCTTCCGCAACGCCGGTCCGCAATACTCATGTGGAATAAGCTTAAATCCTTGTTTTATATAAAACTGTTCTTTGTCTGGCTCAGATATAAGTTGTACACTAACACGACTTCCAACACACATATTTTTCTCAATATGTTCCAAAAGCATATGTATAATTGTACTTCCAATTCCCATTCTTTGATATTCAGGCTTAACAACAATATCCATAATCATAAAATAAATACCATCACCGACAGCTCTCCCCATTCCAATGGGAACTTTGTTATCAAAAACAGTAACTGTATAATATGAATTTACCAAAGCAATTTCTGCCTGTTCCCTGCTCCAATTATTCCACTTAACTGACTTTCTTAATATGTAATATGTTTCATAATCAAGTTGATTTTCTTTAAATGTATAGTTCATATTGTCGTCCTCCCCATAAAATTATAATACACTAAACTCCACCTTTGTTTTTTTAATCATTTGATTTTTATATTCAAGAACAAACGCATTGGCATTCACATCACAGCCAAGTTTTTCATACTCATTTGTAAATGTGTGAATATATTCCTGCGCATCATGGCTCGCTGTTCCAACAAAAAGGACTCTCGGATTTTGTTTCTTCGATAATTTAATTGCATACTTATTTAATGGTCTGGTTGTTAATAAATTTCCACTGGATATTGCTACAATCCTTCCCATAATCATCCCCCTCTCTCTTCTTACCTTCGTGTGTACCCTGTCACCTTAACACTATAATTACAGTCCAAATATTCAAGTATCTTATTGTTACTTAAATCCAAACTGTAAAATATTATATAGATTCAATTACTAGTCGAAGCTATCAATCGATGGCAAACTACCATCATAAAATTTGGTAATTACATCGTTAAGTCCATCAAAAGCATCATAATAATTTGAAATAATTTCCTGAAAGTTTTTCTCTGCTATCTTGCCATCATAATCATGTGCTAATAAATTTCTTGTTTTTAGCATTTTTAACCATATATCATCACTAATTAATCCATTTGTAAATGCTGATTGTAAAACTTCTCTTGGAGACCCAATAGCAAAATCTGTTATTCCCAACTGTTTAACCAAAATATCCTTCATAACTTTCCAAGCCAAGTCAAATGTCAAATTATAATTTTGAATGGTCCCCTCTAAAACAAACTCCGCTGCTGGGTCTGCAGATTTACTCTTCTTTAAATTTCTTAGACTTCTGCAAAATGAACGATAGCGATTAAAATATTTTTCTTCCATAATTCTCTATATCCTCCAATAAATATTCATCATTTATTTCATTATAATAAAAAATATCAATTTTTCGCAAGGTATCTATCTGGCTAATCATCTGATTTAAAAGTTCACTATCCACATCACCGTATACGACAAAATCAATATCACTTCTAGCCGTGGCAGTTCCCGTTGCAAATGATCCAAATAAATCCAAATGTTCAGCCCCACATCGTTTACAAACAGACGCCACCCTTTCTATCAACTCATCTATTGGCATAACTTGCAGTCCAACATTACTTTTCAAATCAATCTGCACCTCCTTAACCTTGTTCCACTTAATATCATTTTCCCCACAATTATAACATCGGAGTGGTTCTTCGTAAAGTGATGCTTTCCTCCTCAATTATCAATTGTGCTAAATTTCATCAATATGTCCAAGCACCTCTTTACATATTTTTGTTCTCCAAAAAGCAAAAGAAATCAAGCCCTCTCTATCTTCCGAATTGCTCAATAAATACTCTTTATAACCATAGGTACTTCGAAGCAATTGAAACACATATACATATGGCATTGCATTTAAATCCTTGTCACTTAACGGAAAATACTCACAGTATGCTTTTACATAATGACGCAAATCCTGCAAATCAATTTTAGCATTGTTTCTTGAATTATGCGATGTCTGCACAAATGACCTCATTAATTCCCATACCACCGGCAGTTTTCTTGCCGATGTAAAGTCAATTACTGCCTTTATCCGATTATTTTCCCCAATAATCTGACATCCTTGATAGTCGCCGTGACTGGGACTATACGTTATTCCTTCAAAATATCTCCGAAATATATTTTGATTTTTCTGCAATACAGTACGCTTATATAATAAATCTTCTTTGATTTGTTTATATAAAGAATCTTCCCTATGCTGCTCCAATACTTCTAATATATTATCATATTTGGAAACAGCATCACCATTTACCCACACAGCATCCATATCAACAGGCAGTTCCATATCTTTTAATGCAATATGAATTTTGGCAAGCATAACCGCCATTTGCGGAAGCATTTCCTCCGGGAAATCATTGTACCCATAAGATTGTCCACTCATGTATTTTTGCAATACGAATCGATGTCCTTTGTATTTTACCATTTTTTCTCCCGAAACTGTTTCAATAAAATCTGTCGAAGGGATTCCGCAATTTTTCAATTTCTCCAATATTTTTGCTTCCCTGATAATATCGCAATCCTCAATATACGATTGGTATTCTTTCAAAAAATAAGTATTACTGCCATCATTAACAGTAAAACAATTTGCAGTTCCTATCGCAAGTTTTCTGTAAGAAGTACATGAAATATCCCAATTTGCTTTTAAAAGATTCGTCATATTTTCCCCATCCAAAACCGTCTCCTCTAGTGCCATGATGTCCCCTTTCTCTGTTAAAATAGTCATACTGATGTTCATAATCCCATCTTCTTACAAGATATATTCCATCTGTCTCTCTTTTGTTTTCAATCCCATTTTCTCATAAAATTTTTCTGCCGATGTATTTCCGGCCCACACATTGAGCGTTACCTCATAACAGCCAAGGCGCTTTGCCTCCATTTTTTATATCCACATTGTAACATAGGATATCCTTTCAAGCCAGTTTTTTCTCACTGCGGCATCTATTTATTTCCAGTAAATTATTGTAATTTTTATTTAAGTATACTATGAGATTCCTACGGGAAATTCAACGAAAATAGAAAGCCGTGAAGGGCAGCAAATGAAAGAATATAAAGTACGTTTCAAATCTTACAATGGTTTTTGCTAAAAAACAAGTCCCCTTCAGATGGCTCGATCTCTGAAGGGGACTTGTTGAATGATTATCCTTCAATTGCGATATAATTTTTACCGGCAACTGCTTTGTCTGTCTTTTTCGGAATCTTCAATTGCAAGATACCATTTTCATACTTCGCCGAAATCTCATCCTGGGTAATTCCCTCACCGATGTAAAAACTTCGACTCATGCTGCCGGCATAACGTTCTTTACGAATGTACTTACCGGTCTTTTTATCTTTTTCATCTTTGTCCAAACCTTTTGCTGCCGAAATGGTAATATAACCATCATTCAGTTCAGCGGTTACTTCATCTTTCTTGAAGCCAGGCAGATCAATGTCAACCTCATACGCATCATCTGTCTCGCGGACATCTGTCTTCATCATGTTCTTTGCATGTTTTCCATAAAGAGGATCTTTCGCCGGAAACATAGCCTTCTCAAATTCCTTACCAAATGGAAAATCATCCATCCAATCATCAAACAAACTCTCTCCAAAAATACTAGGTCTTAACATAAGTCATTTCTCCTTTCCTTCTTGTAACAAGTGTCGGAAATATGGGTTCCTGCAAAACACCATAGGCACTTAGACTTTTGTATTATTAGCACCATCAGAGAAATCTGAAGTGTCGATTGTTAAATTTCGATTCGGATCCGGGTTCCTTTTCGTAACCCCTTTCCTTATCGTTAACTATGTTATATCACTAATTGTTAGCACTGTCAAGAGGTGGGTGCTAATTTTTTTGTGTCCTCTTATAAATGCCGAAATTTCGTTGTGCTCACATTACATTACTTTCAAAGTAACCGATCTCTTGCAATATAGCATCTAGTATTTTTGCATTTTTAATCGAAAAATCAGCTGTCACAACAGGGGTCTCGCCTTCGATTATGCATCTTCCCAGCTGCTCTATTTCTAATTGATAATTATGTGGGCAGTATACATTTCGAATCTGCTCTTTTCCTTCAATAATCAACGTATAGGAAGCATTTCCCTCTTGGTTAAATTTCGTATCGGATTTGATGTCGCCTTTTGTTCCGTGAATATACAATCTATCATAACGATGCGGCTTATCTTTTTCAAAAATCATCCCGCATGTTATCGATGCACGTACATCATTTTCATAATTTAACAATGCAGCTGTATATATATCAACGCCATTTTCATCATACTGTGCCATTGCTTTTACCCGGGATGGCATATCTTCCAAAAGTTTTAACAGCATACTTGTATTATAACAGCCAAGATCATAAACTGCACCCCCATAATTTTCTTTGTGCAGACGAATGTTGCTCTTATCATAATATGAAGTCAAAAACTGAGATTCAATATAACGGATTTCTCCAATTGTTCCTTCTTCAATTTCTTTTTTAAGTGCTGTAACAAAAGGACTGTGAAGGTAGGCATATGCTTCCATTAAAAATACCCCCTTCTCTTTTGCTGCCTCAAAAAGTTCTACTGTTTGTTTGGGTGTCGGCGCCAATGGTTTTTCGCACAGCACATGCTTTCCTGCTGCAATAGCCTTTTTTACCCATTCATAATGAAGATTATTTGGAAGCGGAATATAAACTGCCTGCACTTTGGGGTCTGACAAAAGTGCTTCATACCCTTCGTATGCTTTTTCAAACCCAAACATATCTTTATAATCTTCTGCTTTTTTCAAGCTGCGCCCTGCAATTCCATACCGTTCACAATTTTCTGCCTTCTGCATTCCCGGTATGCTGCAATCTCTGGCAATTCCTGCTGTTCCTAAAACTCCCCATCTTATCTTTTCCATTTTTTTCCTCCTTGGCATTTCAATCCTGCTTTTTTCAGCCATTTTCGATAGCTTTTCATTTTTCCGGACGGCACATAAACCGATGCTTTTCTCGGAATTCCACGAAAAGCATTCTTCCCAATATTCTTTTTCTTGAGATACTTAAAGTATCTTGATTCATAGGCAGCTCCTTTATTCCCACGTCTTCCACACATCCGGCTGATATCCCAGTGTCGCCTGTCTGCCATTGCGAACGATCGGAATTTTTAAAATCTGCGGATTTTCAAGTATCTTATCCAATTTATCCTCTTCCGCAATATACGTCACCAATGCAAGAGCATCCCGGTCCTTACATTCTTTGTTAATCATGCCTTCCAGTCCGCCATTGACGGCTGCCACCGATCGGAATTCGCCTTTGCTTAGTGTCTTTTCCCGCAGATCAATGTATTGAAACCGGATTCCCCGTTCCTTGAAAAAACGCTGTGCTTTTTTTGTGTCGTTGTCTTTTTTGCTGCCAAAGATTTGGATGTTCATACCTACCTCCTATATCGGATTATTTCACGATAACAATAACTGTCTTCGTTATTCCATAACACTTTACTTTTATTTTTGTCTTCCCCTTCTTCATGCCTTTTAGCATTCCCTTTTTGGTAACTGCTGCAATCTTTTTATTCGCGGAAGCAAACACAACTTTCGTTGTTGGACGGACTTTAACAATAATACGAGCCTTTTTTCCTTTTTTGACCTTTATCATCTTTTTCGCCACTTTAAATGTTGGTTTCTTTACAACAATCCTGCACGTGCTCTGATAACCATCTGCACTCGCAGTAATCAAAGCAGTTCCTGCTTTTTTTGCTGTTACCCGGCCATTTTCATCTACAGCTGCCACTTTTTCATTGTCAGATGTATATTTCACTACACTTTCTGTATCAGCACTAAGCTGTATGATTTTTTTCCCTTTTGTATACAATGTGACAGATGTCTTGTTCAATGTAAATGCCCGCGGTTCACTAGTTGGCGGCAATGGTGTTACCGTTGGTGGCGTTGGAAGTATTACAGGTGTGGCATCGGGTGTTGAATTTGGTACTTCTGTCGCAGCCGGAGTTGGAACCGTCGGCGTCGGCACCTGCGTTGGTGTTGTTGTCGGCGCTACGGTTGGCGTTGCCGTCGGCGTTGGGGTCGGCACCTGCGTTGGCGTTGTTGTCGGCGCTACGGTTGGCGTTGCCGTTGGTGTTGTTGTCGGCGCTACGGTTGGCGTTGCCGTCGGCGTTGGGGTCATAGTTGGGGTTACTGTCGGAATCGGCTGTTGCACGCCCACCAAAAGCACTCGCGATATACTCTTGCCGGTTTTCGAATGGGTCAGCGTCAATGTCAGTTCACCCTTACAGTTCTCCCAGTCGTATATACATACAATCACCTGATTATATTGGCTTTGCCCCTCGTTAATACACTCCTCATCCCAACTGCAGAAAGCCGCTTCCTCTAAATCAACCGCTTCCCCGTTTTCCTTCGTCAATGCCAAATCGTAATCATAAAAAAGTTCCTCAAACGTTGGCTTATAAACCGTACCATCTGCCTTTTTAAATTCAACCGGATAATAATATTCTTTTCCCTGCTGACTGATCACAGATTTTTTATCTGCATCTCCAATCCAATAAAAGTCATCTGCGTCCTCATTTTCCAGTTTTCCAATAATCCAGGAATATATTTCTTCGGTTTTCTTTTTATTTAATTGAAAATTTGTATACTGCGTGCCCTCAATTGTAAAATTCCCACTCGAAGAGGCCTTTGCCTGTATGTAACAATGATTCTCCACAAATCTCGCCATATATTCTGAGCCATTTACGTTTAATTTTGTTAGACCATAGACTTCTCCTTTTATCTCAAGCGTAGTATCATTTCCAACCAAAACGGAGCCACATGTTTGATCCTCGCCGGATACCGTTACACCGGTAAAATTGTTTGCAACACTCGGATTCGTTGACATTTGTCTGAGATCAAGCACCGCATTTTTCTCGCAAAAGACGTTATTTACGTTAAAATCCGCCTCCTTAGGAAGCGTGATCCGCGACTTTTCTGCCATCGTGAGATTATTGATACCGGAAAATGACAAGGTATCAATATGAGCTCCCGCTTTCACATTGACATTCAACTCACCTATCAGATCCGTCTTGTCAAAATCCGTTACATTACTATCTTTTCCCAGTGTAACATTTACATTTCCTGTCAATGTATGACCATCGGCACCCGCTGCATGAATCTCCGTGTCTACCAATTTGGAATCCAGTTCTATATCCACTTTGTCTTGTTCGGAATCGCGATAATAATCTCCTGCATAAATTGCAGCTATCTTAGTCTGGGATATGGGATTGACCACTTTAATCGTTGTGTGACTTCCCATCTTTCCTTCCTCTCCCTGGTACGCGCCACCGCTGATCAATGGCCTCACATCGTCCTGCAATGTACTGGTTCCTACTCTCGTATCTACCGCATCCAACACCAGCGTATGTCCCGCCGCATAAATTGTTGTCCCACGTGCATTCCCTGCCTGCGGCACCATTTGCAGCCACATATCACGAAACGTAACATCCGCTCCCAGCTGAATCATACTGCGTATTTTCAAACCTGCTGACGTATCTGAACCAACAATCGTGATATCTTTATCAACAAATAATGGTTTCGGAGATCCGTCTTCGCACGTCTCGTATTTGGTGTAGGAGACTTCACCCACAAGTACAAGTGTCTGTCCCGTCTGAATCTGCTTCAAGGCCGTACGTATATTTTGATACGGTCTTTGGGCGGTTCCGTCACCTTCCGTAAGACTGCCTTCTCCATTTTCCACATAAACCTTAACTTCATCTGCTGCATCCGCCGCCTTAATGCCCATTGGAGCAGCTTGGTTCATAATTAACGCTAAAATCAATAATAATACACTTAATTTTTTTCTCATATCACACTTCCTTTTCTGGGGTTATAAGTTTACTTTGCTTCAATGTATCAATAAGACTTCCCACCTTGATTTTGGTATCAAGTTCTTCCTGTATTTCTCGTTTGAGTGCCTCTTGCGGCGTTTCTCCCGGCTCAATTTTTCCACCGGAGAATTCCCAGCCGCCTTTCATATCTCCGTACCCTCTTTGGGTAGCAAAAAGTATTTCTTTTCCTTGTTCATCGACAGCTTCTATAACCGCCGCCACTACATGTATCGTCTTCATATCGTACCTCTATTCATTCACAAAATACTGATAAATATCTTCTCTCACCGGATGACTCATTTGAAGTTAAAAATTCATAATGGGAAGAAATCTTCCTTTGTCATCATACATTGTACTCTTTGCAATATCCTCTTTTTTGTGATACTTCACTATATCTTCGAATTCCAAGTTCTACTATATCTTTCATTTGCCAGATTCTGGGATACAAATTCCAGACAGGCTTCTTCCCTGTCCGTCATTTCTCCGCTATACTCCTTATCAATCATTTTCAAAAAATGATAATAATTTCCTGCGTATTGAATCAAAATGAATCATACTTGCACCGGGAATAACGCGGCTGCCTTCCCTCAAATATCTTCGGATATTATCTTTATTGTAACTTCTGTCTCCGAATAGTGCAATTGGAATCATGAAATTATTTTTATAATTTCCAATAAAATCGAGAATTACAACATATTCCTTCCCCTCTGCTTTTCGGAGGCCACGCCCCAACTGCTGAATAAATACGATCGGCGATTGGGTTGGGCGAAGCATAATTACTTGATTTACTTCAACAATATCGGTTCCTTCCGAAAAAATATCAACGGTAATCAAATAATCAAGGTAGTCATCGTCTTCCGACTGCACATCCATCGTCAAGCGTTCAATCGCACGTGCTATTTTGCGTTTTTTGTTTCGGCACTTAAAACTTTATACAAAGGAGCTGCCTTTTTCAATATTTATTTTTCCGAAAGTTTTTTTACGCTAACCTCACTGCAAAGATTCCACTTTGTTTTTTCGGATTCTCCTTAAAAATACGCAACCTAACAAACATGCTGCAAATTCTGTAATCGGAAATGCCCACCAAATAAGTGACACCCCAGCCTGCCCATTTTTTACTAAAACAGAAAAAATTTCTGCTAACGGTAAAATAATAATCATCTGCCTGAGAAGTGAGATTACAAGCGATTCCATTCCCCCATCTAACGCCTGATAAATTCCCTGATATGCAACATTAATTCCCGCAAAAAGAAAACTGATGGAAATAATTCTCATGGCTCCAACAAAATACTCTCTGGATGAACCGGCATTAAACAAGGCAGCAAATTGTCCCGGAAAAACTTCTGTAATAAAAATCCCTAAAATCATCAAGCCAATCGAAAAAATAATACCATATTTCATTCCGTCCTGAATTCTTTTTTTACTTCGCATTCCATAAGCAAATGCAAGAATCGGCGTAATCGCATCCCTCAATCCAAAAGCAAGGAACAAAACAAATTGCTGCACTTTATAGAAAAGCCCATATGCAGTCTGTGCAGAAGCATCAAATTTCAATATCAGATTCATCACATATACCATAATGGACATAAGTGCCTGTGCAATAATCGCCGGAAGACCGATTGCATAAATTTCTTTTATAATTTTACCATCCGGCTTCATATACTTGAATCCATGTTCAAATTCTTTATTTAATTTGATATGAAAAACAAACAGCAGTACAGCCGAAGCAATCTGTCCAATTACCGTTGCATAAGCGGCTCCCTCCACACCCATTTTCGGGACCGGTCCAATGCCATAAATCATAATCGGGTCAAGAATGATATTGATTACCGCACCTGCCACCTGACCAATCGTAGAATACAGTGAGCGCCCCGTCGCCTGCAGTAATTTTTCAAACAAAGAAAAGAAAACAATTCCAAAAGAAAGCACGCAGCAGATTTTAAGGTAACTGGTTCCCATAGAAAGCACTTCCGGATTCGCTGTCTGTGATGAAATATATGCATTCACACCAAAAATTCCAAACAAAAAACAAATCACATAAATAATCAAACCCAGAAACAAACTGTTTCCTGCAACCATTGCCGCCTTTTTAGAATCTCCCTGCCCAAGTGTTCTTGCAAGAAGCGCATTCGTTCCCACTCCGGTTCCAATTGCAATTGCAACCATAAGCATCTGCACCGGAAATACAAGCGTAAGAGCATTCAGCGCAGCCTCGCTCCCCTCCTTCATATTGCCAACAAAAGCACTGTCCACGATATTATAAACCGCCTGCAATGCCATCGATAAAATCATTGGAATCCCCATTTGAATCATAAGTTTATAAACCGGCATTTCCCTCATTTTGTTATTTTCAGTCATGTCAATCCTCCTTTTTTCTGCAAAAAAATAGAGCAGCAAAACTGGATTTACGCAATTTTGCTACTCGTTCAATAAAGTATTATATTTGTAATTTTTTTAATTGTCAAATGTTTTTTACTGATTATTCCTCCAAAAAGAATCTCCTTAATCTGCTCAAGATTTTCAGCAAAATAAATTCCCTGCTGCCTTTCCTCGGTTGATAAATCTTTCTCAATCATATGCCGAAGTAAATCCCTTAAACTGTCATAATAACCGTTAAGATTATAAAGAATACACGGAGCATCCAAATGTCCTAACGACACTTTCGACATAATTTCCGCGATTTCTTCCAATGTACCGGTACCACCAGGAAATGCGATAAAAGCATCCCCCAGTTCAATCATCTTCGCTTTTCGTTCCGACATGTCATTTGTTACAATTAGATTTGTAACATCTTCGTACAAAAAACCTGCATCAATAAAAAACTGTGGTTCCACACCGGTAACCTTTCCCCCTGCACGCAGCACGCTTTCAGCAATTTCGCCCATCAGCCCGGATTTAGAGCCTCCGTAAACAAGCGAATTTCCACTTTCTCCAATCCATGTGCCAAGTTCTCTCACTGCATTTGCAAGTGTGTTGTCGTTTCCTTTGCTGGCTCCAAGATATACGGTAATATTCATAGATACCTCTCCTCATCATTGTATATTTTCTAGCATAAAAATCATTTTTCGGCGTTTTGGCAATTTATTTTTCGGCGTTTTGGCATTTTATTTTTCGGCGTTTTGGCATTTTTCTATTGTTTTTCCTCAAGTAAATCATCTTCAGTAATCTCACGTATCACTTTACATGGGGAACCTGCTGCAATCACTCCTGCAGGAATATCTTTTGTCACTACACTGCCTGCTCCAATAACACTTCCATCACCAATTGAAACACCGCCTACAACCGTCACGTTGGCACCGAGCCACACATTTTCTCCAAGCGTTATCGGCGCACTTGTCAACATGCGGTTTCTCTGAGACGGATGAATCGCATGTCCGGAACACGCCAGACACACACCGGGAGCAATAAATGCACCCGCTCCTATGTTGATTGGTGAAGTATCCAACATCACCACGTTGTAATTGATAACTGCAAGTCCATGAAAATGAATATTAAATCCATAATCGCACTTAAAACCATCCCCCGGAAATGCAAGCTTATTGTAAGTTCCAAACAACTGCCGCATAATACTTTCTTTTTCTTCCTGAGTATTATCCCCCAAAGAATTCAAACGCTTCAGCAAATCACTTGCTCTTTCCTTCAATTCCTTTGGATTATCAAATGGATTACAATAATATGGCTCCATCGATGTCATTCTCTCCATTGCCTGATTCACATATTCATCTTTTTCTTTACTATTCATCGTCTAAATCCTCCGAATTTTTATATCTATATTCTGCCATAGTTACACCTCATCATGCATCATGCATTCTAACGCCCTTGATGAAGCTAATGTATCTTCTCCCATTTTTAAAATATCCTCTCGATTTACCCACTTATAATCAACAGTTTCTCCTTCTTGCAAGACAATAGAATTTTTATCACATTTGGTAACACATAAGTATTCCACAAAAAGTGAATGGTAACCATCATGAACAACCCTTTTTAACTCTTTTAAGTCTGAACAAACAATTCCTGTCTCTTCTCTTAACTCTCTAATTGCACATTCTAACGGCGATTCTCCCTGTAATGCCGAGCCACCCGCTGTCAATTCCCATTTCCCACCAAATTGTTTCTTATAATCCCTCTGCATGAGTAAATATGTACCATCCGTATGTTTCACAATAATTTCCCCTACCAAATGATACACCCCATCTGGAATAACTTCTCCTCTTATAAGCGAACCATCGGCAATCTTATTAAAATATTTATCGTATGCATCCCATTTTTCAATCATAAATACCCTCTCCTTCTGTATAACTAAACTACACCTGATTCCCCCTCATTTTACCACAACATCAAACCTCATGAAAGTAACAAATGCAACGCTTTCGGCAAATTGTAGTTTACATGCCGATACCCCTGCGTGTTTGATAAGCGAAAGCGGCACAAGCGGTGCAAATTTATTTGAGACATTTTACGGAACTTCCAAAAAACCACCACCTATGCTATACTAATCTCAAGATGTTTTGGACGATTTTACAAGTAAAAAGGAGGTATTTCATGAACCACGAAAACATCATTTCCAAACTCACTCTGGAAGAAAAAATAGCGATGATTCATGCCGCCGGACTTTTTCGTTCCGGTGCAGTAAAACGACTTAATATTCCTTCGCTTGTTATGTCGGATGGACCAAGCGGAGTTCGTCAGGAATTTGAAAATGACAGTTGGACACCAATTGATGATACAACGGATTTTGTAAGCTGGCTGCCGAGTAATACGTGTCTTTGCACCACGTGGAATCCTAACCTTGCCCGTAAATTTGGCGAAGTGTTAGGGGATGAGGCACGCGGACGAGGAAAAGATGTCATTTTAGCACCCGGCATCAACATCAAACGGACTCCTCTGTGTGGAAGAAACTTTGAATATATGAGCGAGGATCCACACCTTACCGGACGTATGGCAGCCCCTTTGGTGCAGGGAATCCAGTCACAGGATGTAGCTGCTTGTGTGAAACATTTTGCCCTGAATAATCAGGAGTGTGACCGATTAAGTGTCGATACCAAAGTCGATGACAAAACACTTTTTGAATTATATCTGCCGGCATTTTATGATGCATTAATGGAAGGTGGCTCGTATAGTGTGATGGGTGCCTACAATAAATATGACGGCGAATTTTGCTGTGAAAATGCAACGCTTTTAAAAAAGATTCTGCGTGATTTATGGCACTATGATGGGGTTACAATTTCTGACTGGGGCGGCGTACACAACACGGAAAAAACCGCTCTAAACGGGGTTGATATGGAAATGTCCGTCACACCGGATTTTGACGATTATAAATTAGCAAATCCACTTCTTGAAAAAGTAAAATCCGGAAAAATCGACGAATCCGTAATTGACAAGCGGATTGAGCGGATTTTAACAATGATGGAGCGGATTAAGCTCGGTGACAAAACCAGAAATAAAGGCTGCACAAACACAAAAGACCATCAGCAGACCATTCAGCAAATTGCGGAAGAAGGAATTGTCCTGTTAAAAAATGACACGGCACATCTCCCGCTTTCCAAGGAAACAAAGAAAATTCTTGTCCTCGGCGATAACGCCAAAAGAACACATGCTGCCGGCGGCGGAAGTGCGGAAATCAAAGCACTTTATGATATTTCGCCACTGCTTGGCATGCGTATGGTGCTCGGCGGTGATGCACAGATTGACTGGCTGCCGGGTTATTACGTGGATAACGAAAAACATGTAGCCGGTGAAGTCGACTGGCAGGCAGAAAGTCTGGATGTAGATTATACAACAGACCGCGGAAAAGAACAGTTTGACAAAGAAATCCGCCCGATACGTGAGAAGTATCTGAAAGAGGCACTGGATGCCTGCCCGTCCTACGATGAAGTCATCTTTATCGGTGGATTAAACCACGCTTATGACGTCGAAGGATTTGACCGCCCGGACATGACACTTCCATATGGACAAAACGAAGTGATTGAGGCTTTGACAGAAAAATGTAAAAATCTCACCGTGGTACTGATCAACGGCGGTCCGGTTGAAATGCCATGGATTAATAAAGTAAACTCACTGATTCAGACAAGCTACTGTGGCATGCATGGCGGACTTGCTTTAGCACGAGTTCTCTTTGGCGAGGTAAATCCGTCCGGACACTTGGCAGAAACCTATCCGGTTCACCTTTGTGATACACCGACCGAAAAATTCAAATCCTATCCGGGCACAGTGGATAATTCCGGTCAGCGTCATGTGGAATACACGGAAAAATTAATGGTTGGCTACCGCTATTATGAAACCGAAGAAATTCCGGTTCTCTTCCCATTTGGATACGGTCTTAGTTACACAACCTTTGATTTGCATGATTTTTCCGTTGAAAAAACCGACGATGAAACTGTTTGCTGCCGCTGCCAGATTACAAACACTGGAAACAGAGCAGGTGCACAGACCATACAGCTCTATGTCGGCATTCCGGAAGAAGGGCAGCCAAAAAAACAATTGAGGGCATTTAAAAAGGTGGCACTCGCCCCACAGGAAACAAAACATGTTTCCCTCTGCCTTAGCAAAAAGGACTTTGCCACCTATAACTGTAAAAATCAAGCTTTTGTGATAAATGAGGGTACCTATTCCTTATGGATTGGCACTTCGGTAAAAGATATTTTCTTTCAATCCGAAGTCACCCTTTCCCAGAGCGGAATCGTAAAATAATCAACCGTTTCCGTTATCCAAAGTGCGCCTTGTCTGGTTTCACCGGTCTCGTCCATGACAGGGGCCACCAGATAGCGGTCACCAAGCATATATTGACGGTCTAAGAAACCACACACCGGGTCCCCCGGAAACTCTAACACCATTGCTCGCACAAGAGGAATTCCGGTGTCGTGGTTTTCTTTTGCCTTTTCCAGCAAATACGGCAAAAGTTTTTGTTTTACCAAAACGAAATGACGCAATACTTTTGTTGCCTCATCATCGTAAAGCCACGGCACACGATAAGAACCGCTTCCGTGAAGTCTTGAATGACTCGATCTTTCCTTTCTTACTTTTTCTTCTGCCTTGCCACAACATTTTTCATCATTTCCACCTTTGCTTTCTCCTGTGGACTCATGTTTCTAGTCAGAATTTCAAGCAAAACTTTCGATTCTTCCGGTGAAAAAGATAAATTATGGTTTTTCAGTTTCGTGGTTGCCGCCATCAAAAGCGGTGCGGCATCTTTCATACTTTTGCCCTGCATATTCTCAGCCAGTTCCTTCATCACCTGCAATTTTACCGGATGCATTGTTTTAAAAATGTCATACTCGTCAAACATCGATGTGCTCATTTTCTTCTTCCTCTCCCTCATTTTCCGCTTGTTCGGGCTGTTCCACAGAAGCTGCCTGCATCATTTCCATCATAGAAGAAATCATTTCAAAATCCTTTTGACTCTCCTCCGGCATAAGCATCTTTAACATTTCAAATGGATTTTCCGTGCCCTCTGCCCCGGATGCCTCATTTGCCTTCTGCACCTCACGCATCATGCGAAACAAATCCATCATATGCCGCATCTGAAAAAAAGACATCACAGAATCCATCATCTTCCGCTCTCTGCCACAGGTCAAAGGATGAATTGCCTGAAGCAATCCCTCTACATCAATGAGCTCTCCCTCCGATACATCAAAAAATGGGATTGCCACCTTTAATACCTGTACACTTCTTGTATTATGCATTCGGCTATCCCATTTCATCATCTCAGACCCCGCCTTCAAACAAACGAACTACATTTCCTGTATATCCTATGCGCAAGATGCGAAGCCTATTCCTTTTTTCTATGGTCTGATTAATATTTCAGACGATCCGGCGTAATTCCAGTCAAAACATGTTCTAAATATTTTTCAGCCAGATATTTTGCCATCGGCAGATTCTGGTCTAAATAATTGCCACACGCCTCCGGTGCTGCACCCGGAATCTCGCCCTCAAAATGACAGACAAACTCAAACATTTCACGAAGCAGTGAGATAATATCTTCCGATTCATAGTCACCGGCAAGCAAAAGATAAAAACCGGTACGGCATCCCATCGGACCAAAATAAATAATCTTATCGCCCCATTCTTCATGATTCCGCAAAAAGGTTGCCCCCAGATGCTCTAACGTATGAATCTCAGCCGTATTCATCACCGGCTCAAAATTCGGTCTTGTCATACGAATATCAAATGTTGTTACCACATCATGTCCGGTACTGTCTTTTCTGCTTACATAAACTCCCGGCAGAAGTCTTTTGTGGTCCACGGTAAAACTCTTAATTGTTTCCATTGCAAAATGCCTCCTTTGCTGCAATTACTCATAATAAACGTCTGTTCGTTTGCTTGGAATCAACTGCTTCATCAAATGTAAAACACGGCTTGCCGCCCTGCCATCATCGATGGAATTATATTTTTTCTTGAACTTTTCATACCTCTGTGCATAAACCGAATAATCATACGAGTGGATATCCTCAATCAACTCATCCGTCGTTGTTGAAATCGGTCCCGGCATCTCTTTGCTGTAACTGAAATAAAATCCACGAAGTTCATTTTTGTATTTATAAAAATCGTAAGCAAAGAAAAACATCGGACGGTTCAAAATACTATAATCAAACATTACGGAAGAATAATCCGTAATTAGTATATCGGACACCAAAAATAACTCTGCAATATCGCGGCTCTGGTCAAAATGATAAATAAATCCCTCATACGGCGACCAGTCAATCGCATCCATAATCAGATAATGGTATTTGACAATCATAATGTACTCATCGCCCAGTTCTTTTTGCAGTTTTTCAAAAGAAATCTGTGGACGGAACTCGTATTTATCATCTTCCGAAAATTCGTCATCTCGCCAGGTTGGCGCATACAAAATAATCTTTTTATCCTCCGGAAGTCCCAGTTTTCTCTTAAAACTTCGGATTCCCTCTGTCGTATTCTCCCGGAACAATATATCATTTCTCGGATATCCGTATTCTAACATTTCTCGGTGGAAATCAAATGCCCGTCGAAATGTCTCCGAGGAAAACGGATTTTGGGATATCAAAAAATCCCATGTATGAACGTTTTTCGTAAAATGTTCTTTGTAGGAATCAATGTCGCTCTCACCCACCATAAATACATCTTCCATATCCAGTGCCAGTTTTTTGAGCGGTGTTCCGTGCCATGTCTGAATATAATAGGTTCCCTTGCGGCGCAGCAAAAACTCCGGCTGTCTCGTATCAAACACCCAAACTTTCGCCGTCGCCATGTAGTACAGATAGCGCAGACGCCCATAGCGGACCTGTCTGCTCATCCCCGGAATATTATACTTTTCATTCTCGTAAAACCAAATACAATCCCAATTCAAATCATATCCGTTTGCCATGAGATATTCGTAAATGTGTTTCGGATTTCCGGAATAACTTTTTCCAAGGCTGCTGTCAAAAACAATGCGATTTTGTTTTACCGGGCACAGATTGCACATTAAGTAATAAAACAAAACGACAATCTGTTTTACCAAATGATAAATTCCTTTACGCACGTTGTTCCTCCTTGTAGCTTACTTACTGCTCCGTATCCAATGTACCGTTTTCACGCTCGCCAAACACTTTTTCAATCACGCGCTCAGAAGCATGTCCATCATCCACGCTGCAAAATCTCTCGTAAAATTCTTCGTAGCGCTCTTTGTAAGTTTCCTCAATTGCATCCATATGATGTAAAGCATCGACAACGGCATCGTTGGTGCGGAGAATCGGACCCGGAAGTTCTTTCTCCATATCCATATACATGCCTCGGATTTCATCTGCATACTCATCAAAATCATATGCGTAGAACAAAATCGGACGCTTTAAGTTTGCAAAGTCAAAGAATACAGAAGAATAATCGGTAATACAAATATCCGATGCCAGATACAGACGAGACACATCTTCGTACTGGCTTCCGTTATAAACAAATCCTTCGTACTCGGTCAAGTCCAAAATATCGGCAATGTAGTAATGTGTACGCAAAAGTACAACACTGTCCTCACCAAATTCTTTTTGCAGTCTGCCTAAATCAAGAGCCAGCGTAAACTTATATTTACCACGGTCATAGAATTGGTTATCACGCCAGGTTGGCGCATACAAAATTACTCGTTTTCCTTCCGGAATACCAAGTTCTTTCTTCACTTCGGCAGCAATTTCTTCTTTGTTATCCGCATATAGAATATCATTTCTCGGATAACCATATTCCAAAATCTTATCTCTGTCATAAACAAATGCACGCTCAAACACATCCGTTGAAAAACGGTTGGCAGAAATCAAATAATTCCACTCGCGGCCGTGCTTATAAAACAGTGTCTTATGATTCTGGCTTGCAGATGTAATATCCTCCATATCAAATGCCAGTTTCTTAAGCGGTGTACCATGCCATGTTTCCAGGAAAACAACACCCGGACGCTTTTTATTCCAAGCAGGCTGACGCACGTTAAAAATACGATATCCACAACGGGATGCGTAATACACATAACGAAGACTATTCATCTTTACTCTCGTATGTTTTCCGGTTTTTGCAAGTGCTTCGGATTTGTTATTTAATACCCAAATATAACGGTACTTGTCCCCTCTGGTCTTTTGCAGATATTCATACAGGTATTTCGGGCTGTCGGAGTAACTCTTTCCGAAGAAACTCTCGATAAATACCCAGTCATGCCGCAATGGCATTTTCTTGAAAATGTGGCGTTCCAGCACACGATACCACTGAATACGGCTTCCAATCAAACCTTTTTTCTTTTTGCGCCACTTATTGAACTTCATAACCGGTTTTGCCATACGCAATTTCCCCTTGCGGGTAATTGACAACTGCAAACGCTGGAATATACCATACTCTTTAATTACATTCTTCCATTCCGGCATATTTGCCATTGCTTTCGCAAACTTCGGCGCATTTTCTCTCAAGATTCGTGCCGGATATTTACGCCAGAAGAAATTCATCAAATAATGGTCCAGTGCAAAACGAAGGTCTTTATCTTCCGGTTTAATAATATGCAAACATTTATCATAGGCATCCAAAAATTCACCGCTGCGGTGTCCACGCTTTTTCTGGCAGAGTGCCGGCAGATGAATCTGGTCGTTGCGGTGACGCCAGATATACAGACTGTCACCATCAACCCACATTTTACCTGCTGCCAGTTTCAACAATTTCACGCAAAACGTCATATCACTGTAAAAACGTGTCGTTGTATCAAACGAAAGCTCATGCTCCATCACAAAATCCCTGCGGATTAAAAAGTGCTGCACCGAATACATTTCCACAAAACGGTCGCGGAGCGTCTGTCCTTCCAACGGTTTTACACCCTCAATAAAAGTTTCCTGTTTTGCTTTTTCAAAATCAAAATTCACCGGTTTAAACCAAGAACTGTATTTATTACCGGTTGTCATAACTGCCTGTTTCTCTTCTGCCAAATCAAGCAGTCGTTTCAGTGCCCCATCCATCAGGTAATCGTCACAGTCAATGAAATAAACGTACTCTCCTGTCGCTTTCTCTAAACCGATGTTACGGCAGAAAGAAACACCAAACGGATATACCTGTCCGATTTTTTCTTCATACTCATCGAGCAAATCTTCCTCACTCGGATGCAATTCTTTATCTGTGTAGAGGCTGATGGAATCTCCTTTTTTCTCCATTTCCCGGGCCTGCTCGCGGCGGCGTTCTGCGCTATCTAAGCGTTTCTCCACTCTCTCGTGGATTTTCTGCTCGCGCCACGCTGCTGCCGTCTCCTCATTAGCCCGAATGACGTCTTCCGGCAATTCATCCATTGCCAAAAATACTTTGACGTGCGGATTCTCTTTTACGGAATCCGGCACTTCATGACCATCTTTATCATTGACAACAATAATTTCTAAGTCTTCTATCTTTTGTTCTTCAATACTCTGAACACATTCTTCCAAATATGCCTGTCCCTTGAAATAAGGAATTATGACACTTACCTTAGGCATTTTTTTGCACCTCCAAATTATTTGCAATTACTTATTTTACAACGAAATTCAAAATACGTCCCGGTACATAAATTTCTTTTACAATCTGTTTACCGGCAAGTTTATCAGCAATCGCTTCCCGTCCGGCAGCCAACGCATCTTCTTTCGCTGCATCAATGGCAATTTTAACGGTCGCACGTACTTTACCGTTGACCTGTACACCAATTTCCTGTACAGCCTCTACCGTTTTTGCCTCATCAAATTCCGGCCAGCTTGTCTGGAACAAATAACCACCGTAATTTTTCTCATTCCACAATTCCTCTGTAATATGTGGTGCAACCGGATTCAAAAGTACAAGAAGTGTCTTAAACTCGTCTCTTGTAACGGAACCTTTTTTGTAGAAGTCATTAATCAATGCCATCATGGCAGCAATTGCTGTATTGTACTTCAAGGTTTCAAAATCGTTACTTACTTTCTTAATGGTCTGATGCATTTTTGTCTCCAAGTCAGCGGAATAGCCTTCTTCATCTGTCACCATATCTTTTAACTTCCATACACGCTCTAAGAAACGGCGGCAGCCTTTTACTCCATCTTCTGACCATGCAGCAGCGGCATCAAACGCACCAATAAACATTTCGTAGGTGCGGAGTGTATCAGCACCGTATACATTTACAATATCATCCGGGTTTACTACATTACCACGGGATTTGCTCATCTTCTCGCCATTTTCACCAAGAATCATACCATGGGATGTTCTCCTCTGATATGGCTCTTTGGTCGGTACTACGCCCTGGTCATATAAGAACTTATGCCAGAAACGGGAATACAAAAGGTGAAGGGTCGTATGCTCCATACCACCATTGTACCAGTCAACCGGCAGCCAGTATTTCAATGCCTCTTTGCTGGCAAGTGCCTCATCATTTGTTGGGTCAATATAACGCAGGAAGTACCATGAAGAACCAGCCCACTGAGGCATTGTGTCCGTCTCACGCTCTGCTTTTCCGCCACAGCATGGACATGTTGTCTCAACCCAGGAACGGATTTTGGAAATTGGAGATTCCCCGTTATCCGTTGGTTCATAGTTGTCTACCTCCGGCAGACGAAGCGGAAGTTCTTCTTCAGGAATCGGTACATAACCACATTTTTCACATTTTACAATCGGAATCGGCTCACCCCAGTAACGCTGTCTGGAAAATACCCAGTCACGCAGCTTAAAGTTTTTCTTTGCCGTTCCCACTTTCTTATCCTCTAACCAGGCAATAATTTCTTTCTTTGCCTCTTCTACAGATTTACCGGTTAAAAATCCGGAATTCACAAGAGTTCCCGTAGCAACATCCGTGAAGGCCTCTTTTTCCACGTCACCGCCTTCAATTACTTCATGAATCGGCAAATTGAATTTCTTGGCAAATTCCCAGTCACGGGTATCATGTGCCGGTACCGCCATAATCGCTCCTGTTCCGTAGCTCATCAATACATAATCGGATACCCAGATTGGAATTTCCTCACCATTTACCGGATTAATTGCCAAAAGTCCGTCAATTGCTACACCTGTTTTATCTTTTGCTAACTCGGTTCTCTCAAAATCGGATTTTCTTGCTGCCATCTCACGGTAGGCTACAATCTCATCCCAGTTTTTAATCTCATCTTTGTACTTATCCAGATATGGATGTTCCGGAGATACTACCATGTAAGTTACACCAAACAAAGTATCCGGACGTGTCGTGTAAATGCGGAGTTTTTCTTCTTTATCTTTAATCTGGAAGTCTACTTCTGCACCATGAGAACGTCCAATCCAGTTTTTCTGTGAAACTTTGACTCTCTCAATATAGTCAAGTCCATCCAAATCATCAATCAATTTATCTGCATATGCCGTGATTTTAAGCATCCACTGGCTCTTTACCTTACGGATAACCGGACTTCCACAGCGCTCACACACACCGTTTACAACTTCCTCATTGGCAAGACCGCATTTACAGGAAGTACACCAGTTAATCGGCATCTCTGTCTTGTAAGCAAGTCCTGCTTTGAACAATTTCAGGAAAATCCACTGGGTCCATTTGTAGTAATTTGGATCTGTTGTGTTAATTTCGCGATCCCAGTCAAAGGAATAGCCAAGTGCCTGAAGCTGTGCTTTAAATCTTGCAACATTCTTCTTCGTTACTTCCTTTGGATGTACTTTATTTTTAATTGCATAGTTTTCTGTCGGAAGACCAAACGCGTCCCATCCCATCGGATAAAGTACGTTGTAGCCCTGCATTCTTCTTTTACGTGCTACGATATCAAGTGCCGTATACGGACGCGGATGTCCTACATGAAGTCCCTGTCCGGATGGATATGGAAATTCAACAAGGGCATAATATTTGGGCTTGCTGAAATCATTAGTTGCCTGAAAAGCTTTTTTGTCTTCCCAGACTTTCTGCCATTTTTTTTCAATTTCTTTTGGATTGTAACTCTGACTCATTTTTTTACCTCTTTTCTTATTGTCACTCATTTAATGCCGATTCCGGCGTTGATGTCGGTGTTGGTTCTGCCGTTTGTGACGGCGTTGGTGTAAGGGTCGGTGTTGGCGTTGGTGTAGCTGCCGGTGTCGGCGTTGGCACAACAACCGGTTTCTTTTCCACCTGCTTCACTGTAATCTTACATACCTTTTTTATTTTACTGCCATCGGTTGTCTCCACAAAAATTTTACAAGTTCCCTTTTTCTTTGCTTTTACGACACCTTTTTGATTGACAGTTGCAATCTTTTTATTGGAAGAAGTGTATTTCATCTTCTTGATCATCGCTTTTTTCGGTAAAATCTTTTTTACCCGAATCGTAAACTTAGCATCCTTCTTTTTACCACCAATTTCCAATGTCTTTTTCGTAGTACTCAGCTTGATACTCTTTACCTTAATCAAATATGGATTATGAATATCCGGATCAGTCGGATCCCATCCCATATGCCCGGATAACTTCTGTGCCTTCGGCTTGCCAAGCGGTCCTGCCTTTGGCGAATTGTAAATTACTACTTTTGTGCCGGATGGGCAATTATCATAAATCCATTTGCTGTCTGCCACCGTCAATCGGATACATCCATGAGATGCCATCGTTCCCAACCGATTAAACTGAGCATAGGACTGTGTATTTTTCTTTGGCTGATAATACCATACCGAATGAAACAAAAAGCCTCCATAAATTCTTGTACAGTACTGACCGTAAGACGGTCCCAGCAGTGCATGCCACCGATATTTTTCTCTCAAAGAAAAAGTGCCGACCGGTGTCGCTTTGCCCGATGAACAGACAAATGCTTTATATGGTTTGTACTTTCCTTTTTTCGTATGACGGTATACCGTCACCGTATTCTTTAATTTGTTTACTTTTATCTTATATATGTTTTTCTTTGCTGCCGCATTTGTTGTCTGAAAATTCGCTGTCAATACTAAGAGAAACAACAAAACGAATAAGCTGATTTTCTTCTTCAAAACTACCTCCTATTTGTGTCAAAATGTACGCAAGCATACTATTTTATAATACCAACACTAAAATCCTTTGTCAAGGACTGTGATAGGAGAGGTTTGTGACAAATGTTCGTTGGCACTTTTTTTGTTTTCCGTAATTCCGTAGAAAAGCTTTGCGTCTCGTGCGTCGCTTTCGCTGACAAACGCGCAAAGGTATCGATATGCAAAACACGCATATCTGATACCTGCGTATTTGTACGCATTCGCCTCAAATCTTTTCTTCGTGAATTACTGGAATACTGAAAGGATTGCAAGGATTACTTGACACAAACATAGCCAGCCAAACTCAGCTTTTCTTTATCTTATAATCTTATAAACGCGTCTCGGAATATTTTCCTGGATGCGCTTGTTGCTGCACTTAATGTCTCTACAATTTCGTTCATTCGTGCAGTTTTGAGATTCCTGCACACCCATATTTTTGTATAGGATTCCTTTTCTTTGCGCATCACAGTCGCTTATTTTCCGCAATATCTCCTGATAGATATGATAGCGGTCTAACTGAAAGATGGCATCTAGATCATACGTTTCTCTTTGTCCCAGCCTTCATACATGGTAAACACTTTCATTTCCTGTTTTTTCATTTTCTTATGATTGCTGTTTTTCATGTGCAGCCATATACCCTCCATTTCTTCAAACAGTACCGGAATGACTTTTTCACCTTATGCCCAGTCTGCATGCATTTCTTTTACGGCATACTGTTCTTCTTCATCAATCCGCTCTCCCAGTCGCTGCATCATACAGTCTCCTTTATCTGTTTTTCTAGTCAACTAACATAATAAAGAAAAACTGTATGATTGGGAAGAGGGAATTTCCTTCTTCCCTTGTTAATTACTTATTTTTGCCAATGAAAATGGCATTGAATATTCGCCTCAGAAATTCTTACTATCTAAATAAAAAAGATATATAGGACATTACTTCCCCATATATCTTCTTGACTACTTTCTCTTATTCTACAGATTCATATGCTACATCTAAAATCTCTAGTTCCTCTTCATTTTCTTCATAATTCGGGTTACTTAAATATGTATCTTTCAATACATTTTTTAGTCGCTCACAACATGGTTTAAATGTCGCATACGAAAGTCCTCCACCAATCACTCCACCTACTACAGGTATTGCTTTCTTAAAAAAACCTGCAAATACTTCCTTTGTCATTTTCACTCCAAACCATTTACTTACACTCTTTACAATAGGATATATTGTTCCCTTTGTTAATGCTTTATTTATTAACTTTTTTTCAACCCCCTTTCCCAAAGCTTTTGCCAATGTCAATAAACCGCTTTTTGCATTGGCAACCCCAAACATAACTCCCATGCACAATATTATCTGATTCATGGTTTCAGTATCAAAACATTGTCCATCTAAATCATACTCGATTTGAGAAAATCCATACAGATACATAAGTTTCTGTGCAACACGCAACAAACATCCATAATATTGAGCTATATCCGCAGGAATTGTAGCCACCATTGCAGCACCCCCTGGCGTTCCTAACGCCGCCGATATTCCAGAAACCTTAAGTCGTTCATTTTGTATGATTGACTTAGCTATTTTGTCTATTTTCTCCGTATCAATCACTTCATACAAACTACGACCTTCAACAACCGAGTCTACATTTTCTCTGCTACACTTTCCCATTAATTCCTGTTTTAAAAAAACATCTCTTTTTACAGCAACTCCTGGTACTTTAAACGCAAGCAAAATCACGTCTTCAATGTCAACTTGTCCATCTCCATTTACATCGACTGCATCATACACGGCCTTCTTGCTTTTTTTTACAATTTCTGTAGACTTTTTTGTCATTTCCCCTACTTTTCCATTCGCCTTATTAGCAATTGCCTTTAATGATTCACTTGTGCTTTCATTTTTCATAATATAGCGCCCCTTCCTTCAAAAGCATTTTTAACTTTAAATTACATTTAATTTAGTATACTATACTCTAAAGTCCTCCGCAATTCCTGAATACACTCCACATATGTTTTTCCTACCTCTGCTTGAGGCTTCTCTGGAAATCCTCTTTCTAAAATTCCCAAAATAAATTCCATCTGCTCCTTCATCTTATTTGACAAATTCTCTAATTTATGGACTTGTAAATAAATTCGTTTCTTACGATTTTCTTGATCTAATAATAATAAACAACAAATCTCATTCAAATTAAATCCCATTTCTTTGTACAACAATATAAACCATATTTGATTCATATCTTCTTCGTCAAACAACCGGTAATTATTTTCATCACGCTTTACATCTAATAATCCTTTGTCATCATAGTACTGAAGTGTCCGTTTGCTTACTCCTACCAAATGACTTACTTCCTTTGTTTTTCTCATTACAAACCTTCCTTTCTCCACAAAAGATACACTATTACATTTACGTGATAGCAATATCTTTTTTGATTAACCTTTTTTATTCAATATAGGCTTTGTAATTTTCGCGAGAATAAATAGTCTTGTCATTTCATACACTGTATCAATCGCATTAAGGTTTTTAAAAGATGGACTGGATAGAATCGTTAATACAAAATTATGGCGTTGCTGCTATGTTTGTGCTGATTATGTTGGAATATGCCTGTTTTCCTGTTTCGAGTGAGATTATTCTGCCACTGGCGGGGGGTATGGCTGCCGGGCAGGGGTTGTTTTTTCCATATCTTGTCCTTTTGGCAACGGGAGCAGGACTGATTGGGGCACTGATTCCGTATGGCATTGGCAGGTTTGGCGGTTCTCCACTGTTGGAACGCATTATGAAACGCTTTTCTTCTATGGAGAAACCAATCCTAACCTCCTACCGTGTCTTTGGCAATCACGAAAAAAGTGCCGTTCTAGTCAGCCGCGTGATTCCTCTGTGCCGCACCTATATCGGCTTTGTCGCGGGTGCCATGGGACAGAATATCAGCCGTTATCTTTTGTATTCTGCCATCGGCATTGTTACATGGAACACGGTATTAACCGGTCTTGGTTATTATTTTTATCAATACAAAGATTTGTTCTTTCATTATTTTGATAAATACAAGCATGTTATTTTTTATACAGGTATTGTCCTATTAGTAATTTTCGCCCTCAATGCTATTAGAAAAAAACGGGCAGCACGCGAAACAAACCAAGAAGAATAAGAAGTATGCCACTGATTCCGTTTAGACGGCGCACGTGGTATATCCTCTGCCCGCCAATCCACAAAAAGGCTCCACATAAAAAAGCGGTACATACAGGAAATAACCAGATTATGGTTCCCTGACCGACCAGACTAAGTGCTGCACTCACCGAATCAAGCGCAAGGGCACTTCCCAACGCACTGCCTTCTTTTATATCAATGCTTCGGGAATTATCTTTGTCATACTGTACTTCCCCTTTGTTTTGCAACACACGGATGCACGTTTTTGCGCCAAGCAAAATCAAAATCCCACCGCCAATAAGGCGAAAACAAGGTTCCGGCAGCCCCGCAAGGCATGTCGAACCCGCAAAAAGTGCAACCGCTGTCAGCACGCCATTTAATAACGCAATAAATAATCGGATTCGTTTGGGTATGCAAATGCCCGACATTGCATATGCCATACCAATCCCCAGCGTGTCAAGGCTCACCGACAACGCCAATAAGCAAACAACAAACACAAGCTCCTCCTGCCACTTCCTTATTCTATTTTATGCAAATAAGGGAAAAGAGGAGAGTCCTTTCGACAAAAACAGTCAAATATTTTGGAGGTAAGTATGAACTGGTATCAAATGGAATCACAGGAAGTAATGGATAAACTCAACCGTTTCAAAGACCGGGGCTTATCCCAAAAAGAAGTTATCAAACGCCAGAGACATTATGGAAAAAATGAATTGCAAAGCGAAAAAGGTCCCGGATTTTTCCGTCAGTTTGCCGCGCAGTTTAAAGATTTTATGATTCTTACTTTACTGGCAGCTGCCGGCATTTCTTTTTTTGCTTCTTATGCACAGGGAGAAATGAATCTGACCGACCCTTTAATCATTCTGGCAATCGTTATCCTAAATGCTCTGCTTGGCATTTATCAGGAGAAAAAGGCAGAACATTCGCTGGCTCACCTTCGTTCTCTGCAAACACCACAATGTCAGGTACTAAGGGATGGAAAACGCCAGACCATATCTTCTCCGGAACTTGTGCCGGGGGATTTAGTCTATCTTGACACCGGCTGTCTTGTTCCCGCCGACGGCAGGCTTCTTCTTACGCACAATCTGTCGGCAAATGAATCCGCCCTTACCGGCGAAACGGGAAGCATCGAAAAAACTTCCGACTCGCTGCATATGGAAAATCTTTCACTCGGCGACCAGCTCAATATGGTATTTTCGGGCACAATGATTACGACCGGAAATGGGCTGTTCTGTGTTACGGAAACCGGTATGAATACGCAAATTGGGAAAATCGCCGGTATGCTTTCACACGAACAGGCACCGCAGACACCTCTTACCAGGCGCCTCAATCATACAGGAAAAGTGCTTGGCATCCTGGCCCTGATTATTTGTGCCATTCTATTTTTTCTGGGATTGCAGAAAAACCAGCCGGTTTTTGATATGTTTATGACTTCCGTCAGTCTTGGCGTCGCAGCCATTCCGGAAAGCCTGCCTGCTCTTGTCACCATCATGCTAAGCCTTGGCGTCGAGCGCATGGCAAAACAGTGTGCCGTTATCCGCCATCTTCCTGCCGTGGAAACACTAGGCAGTGCTTCTGTTATCTGTTCTGACAAAACCGGCACGCTTACCCAGAACCGCATGACAGTTCGGAATATATACAGCACCGAAAATGAAAAAACCTTACTTCGTTATTTTCTGCTTTGCAACAACCAATCCGGTCCACTCGAACATGCACTGATTCATTACGGTGCATCAAGCGGACTTATTTATACGGAAGTACGAAAAGAATTTCCGGTTATTGAAGAAATCCCTTTTGACTCAACCCGCAAGCGGATGACAACGCTGCACCGGACACCCAATGGATATTTAGCAATAACTAAGGGAGCTCCTGAATTTATCCTTGCCAACTGTCACTCGTATCTCGATAAAGATGGCAGCACACGTCCGCTGACACATACGATGCGGCACAGGTTAAATGAACAAATTGAAAATTACACCGCCAATGCACTTCGCGTCATTGCTCTCGGTTTTTGTCTGCACAAAAGCCGCCCGGACAACAATTCCTTAGAATCCCATTTGGTTTTCCTTGGGATGGCAGGTTTGATTGACCCACCCCGCCCGGAAGCTTACGCCGCTGTTAAAAGCTGCCAGCACGCCGGAATCCGTCCGATTATGATTACCGGCGACCATAAAAACACCGCTGCGGCGATTGGCAAGGAACTTGGCATCTGCCAGACAAAAGATGAGGTCATTACGGGAGCCGACTTAGATGCCATCAGCGACCGTTCACTTCCGGTGGCGCTCAAAAAATATCATGTCTTTGCCCGTGTATCTCCAGCCCACAAAGTACGTCTCGTAAAAGGGTATCAGGCGATGGGAAATGTTGTTGCCATGACCGGCGACGGTGTCAATGATGCCCCTGCCCTAAAAGCAGCGGATATCGGCTGTGCCATGGGACGCACCGGAACCGATGTTGCCAAAAATGCATCTGACATTATCTTAATGGATGATAATTTTTCCACTATTGTAAGTGCCGTCCGAGAAGGGCGCGGTATTTACGATAACATAAAAAAAGCCATACATTTCCTCTTGTCTTGTAACATCGGGGAAATCATGACGATTTTTGTTGCTATCTTTTTCGGGCTGTCTGCACCACTTTTACCGGTACAACTGTTGTTTATTAATCTCGTGACGGATTCTTTTCCGGCACTATGCCTCGGTGTCGAGCCACCGGATCCGGACAGCATGAACCGTCCGCCATTATCGAAAAATGAAAGTATCTTTCACTTTGATACCGTCTTTCAGATGGTTTTAGAAGGTATGTTCATCGGCTCCTTAGCACTTTTTGCCTATACAAGTGGCAATTCCACCATGTGCTTTGCCGTACTTTCTTTATCGCAGTTAGTTCACTCGTTTAATATGAGAAGCGAGCACTCGCTGTTAGAGACGGGGATTCTTGGGAACAAAAAACTTTTATTTAGTGTATTGTTCTGCATTGTCCTGCAATGTCTGGTCATCTGTATGCCCGTTCTCCAGCCTATTTTCCATACGCAGTCACTTAATCTGCGCGAATGGGTTGTCGTAGGTATTTTATCTCTGATGCCGATTCCCCTCATGGAAATCAGCAAGCGGCTTCACGGATAAACTCACGGATTCGCTGAATGAGAATTTCTTTTACATCTTCCCCCGGATACTGTGTGGCGAGCATGTGTTTCATCAACATGCCGCCCGCTTTATTCGCGTGTCCGCCGCCAGCACCAATCCCGCGGCTGACTTCTTCTGCCAAATCACTCGCCGGCAGATTTTTTTTCGCACTTCGTACCGACATTTTATATCCAATCGGCGTTTCATTATATACCACACAGCAGTCAACAGTTGCCACACAATTTACCATATCACTAATAACGCCAAGCAGATTTGGATCACATGGTTTTGTATGCAGCAGCGCAAAACGCTTTTCCTCATCATAGTAATAGTGAGACAACGCTTCTCCTGCTATTTCCAAATCCTGACGCTGTAAATTCGCATGAATCATTTCATCGAGACACTCTCTGTTAATCTGCAGAGAATCACGCATCTGTCTGTCTGCCGGATAATAAATTTCAGACAAACTGCTGGTATCACTATACAAACCATAATACAACGCCGTTGCCACCTGCCAGTTCGCATTCACCGGATACCCCGCCTCCAAAAGCAGTTCCCAGACCACGGTACAACAACTTCCGAATTCCGGGAAAATAAAACACCATTCATCCGTTTCTACACAAATCGGATGATGGTCAACCATCGCCACTTTTTCCACCGGCATCGATGTAATATTACCACCCTCATACTGGCAATCCACGGTAATCAAAATGTCATGTTCCGGCATTTCATTCACATATCGAATCGGAATACCAAGGTGCTCCACCATCAATTTCAGCGATGGCTTTGTAATTTGATGTTCCCCTGCATAAATCAAATTTACCTTTTTACCCAGATTCATAAAATACGCATACAAACCAAACGCAGCCCCCATCGCATCTGCATCCGGACTGTCATGGCACTGTATGCAAATCGAGTTGAACTCTGCAAACTGTTTGAGAAACATAAAACGCCTCGCCTCCCTCTCCTTTGTGGATTAAACTGTTTTTAGAATAGCAAAAAAAGGGGGAAGATTCAAGATTTTTATTATCTATATTTTTAGGAAACATCATCTGTCAATAGAGCCCCAAAAAAAGTTCATTCGTAAGAGACTATAAAGCAAAGCATTATCTTGTCTCAAACGAATGAACTCCTTTTTTAATTATAGATTAAGCGTCAACCATATACTCATGTGCCTCACCGTTTGTATCCGTTACTACAATCGTATGAGATACACCTTTCTTCACATACAGATTCAGTTTCCACTTATAGTTCGTAGTACCAGACTGTGCATTGATGTAAAAACTGCTGATTCCCTGGTCTACCCCATCAATCGTCACTGACTGAATACCGGAAAGTTTTGTTGTGTCAATCTCTGTACCAACATAAGTATCTTGGGTTTCCCATGTTGAGCCAAACATCGTCTTTCCACTGTTCGTACTATAGCAGGCACCACCGGTTACTGTCACTTTACAAATACTCTGGCTCTTTCCATCTCCAATTGCATAGGTACTGCCACCTGCGGAAATGATACCGCCATAGATTCCAATCTTCATCGTTTCAGCTGAGGCATCTGCAGTACCACCGCCACCAACTCCGGCTCCGTTACCGGAAGATGTGGCATAAATATTGCCACCGTAGATGTAAATTTCTCCGCCACCTTTAGCGTACCTTGATTCACCGATTCCTGCAGCATTTCTTCCTGTATTGCAGGCTATAATCGTACCGCTCCTGATAATAATACGTCCTAATGTGCTAGATGTCTTACCATCTGATGCAGCACCAATTCCTGCCGATTCGTTACCGCCTAATGCCGTCAATTGGCCATCACCGGATATCGTCAGTTCACAACCGGACGGAACCTCGATTCCTGCATGATAGCCGGAACCGGTCAATGCGGATGTTCCAGCTAAGATAAGATTTACCTTAGCATCACCACTTAATTTAATTGGACTTGACTCACTCGATGTACAAACAAGATTATCTAACGTAATCGTATGAGTACCGCCCGTTACTAAAATATAATATGCTGTTGCCGATTGTGCTGTACTGGAAATCGTGTAATTTCCGGTAAATGCAGTTTCTTCTGCACTACCAATTGTATATCCGGTTGCACTGATTACAATACTTCCTTGCGCCAAATCCAATTCTTTTGTCTCTGCCGGTTCCGGTTCAGCCGTCGGCTCCGGAGTCGGTGTGGTAACCGGCGTAGGTGTTGGCGTAGCATCCGGATCAACGGTTGGAGTTGCCGTTGGAGTCGCCGTCGGAGTCGCAGTTGGTGCCACAGTCGGCGTTGCGGTCGGCTCTACAACTCCATTTGCCAGATTAATCAATGCCGTAAACGCTTTTTTCGGCAGATAATTTTCATCAAACAGTGATGGATAATAGGTACTTCCATTACTGTAAAAACTATTCAGCCAAGTATCCAAATCTGTCAGATTCCAGAATGTAACATTACTTACATTTACCGGAGCAGACGTATCATCCATTCGCTGTAATATAATATTCATGAACTTCTGGTATGCTGCTGCCAGTGTCTCATTACCCGCCTCTGAATTATCCTTACTTGCAAAATCAAGCTCAGTAATCTGCACCTCATAGCCATTTTGCTGGAATAATTTCAGTGCATTTTTAATATTATCACCATCTGCCACACCAAGATTAGTCTGATGTGCCTGCATGCCAAGACCATCAATATTTCCGGCATCTTTTGCATCTGCAAGATATTTCACAACTGCCTTCATCTGTCCCGGCGATGCCAGTCCGACAAAATCATTGTAGAACAATTTTGCCGATGAATTTGCTGCTTTTTCAGCTTCTCTCGCATATTCAAAAGACTTTGTAATATAAGTATTGTCGTCGTCTGTAAAAATAGCACCATACAAACTTGAACTTACTGTCCGTAATTTACAGCCATTGCTGTCAATTACCTCATTTACTACATCGTAAGCATATACAACGCCCGGATAATTAGTCTCTGCATAGGTAATAACCTGCTTAACATAACTTTCAATTCGAGCAAGCATCGTCTCTTTGTCAACAAGATTTGTAATGTTTTTCTTAGCTGTTCCCGTACCATCATACTCCGGTGTGTAATTCTTACAGAAATACCAATCCGGTGTCTGCGAATACCAGACAAGCGTATGGAAACGCACACTTAAATCATTTTCCTGAGCAAGCGATAAACATTTATCAATCACATCTGTATTAATAACCGGCATGCCATCTTCCGATGCTTTTGTTGCCTCTTCGTTCAAAAGATTCTCCGGTTTCAGCTCATCTGCAAATGTAACCGTACTGTAATGATGTTTAATAAATGATAAAATCTCCGGATTCTGCAAATTATAGCTGTAAACTGCACATCCCATCGGGAAGCGGTTTGCATATGCCTCTTTCAGACTTGGTGCAGCAAGAACTGCATCCATATCCAAATGCTTCTCCGTAATAGAAATATTGTCTACATAAAAATCATTTGAATAATTTGCCATTTCAAAATAAAGTGACAATTTACTTACATCACCCGGTGCCACAACCGTTGCGTCCACTTTTGTCCATGTACCATTCGGCACAACTACATTCTGCACGATTGTATAAGCCATCGCTCCCGCATAGTCCATCGACTCCCACATGCAGTTTATCGTCTTGTTGCCACCCGTTGTCTGCTTTACATACGCCTCAATCTTATACGTTGTAAAATCAGTCACATTGTGAGTGATATCAATCATCGGTCCTGCCCAGTTTTTCACACGGTTGGAAACTTTCAAACAATAGTTGTCATTATAACCGCCCTCTACAACAGTCAGATCTTCTTCGCCCTGACGTCCGGTCACATATTGATTGGTACCGTCTTCAAAATCCAAAAGCAATGCTTTTGTCGGATCCTCTACCGGAATCGGGGTGCCCGGAACCTTCGTCGGTTCTGCTGTTGGTGTTGCAGTTGGCTCATCCGGGTCTGCCGTCGGTGTAACCGTAGGTCCTGCCGGCTCATTTGTTGCAGTCGCAGTAGGCTCCGCCGGCTCTGTCGTCGGTGTTACAGTTGGTGTCCCTGGCTTCTGCGTCGGGGTTGCAGTCGATGTGCCCGGTTTCTGCGTTGGGGTTGCAGTCGGTGTGCCCGGTTTCTGCGTCGGGGTTGCAGTCGGTGTGCCCGGTTTCTGCGTTGGGGTTGCAGTCGGTGTCACTGCCGGTTTCTGCGTTGGGGTTGCAGTCGGTGTGCCCGGTTTCTGCGTTGGGGTTGCAGTCGGTGTCACTGCCGGTTTCTGCGTCGGTGCTTTGGTTGGTACTTTTGTCGGTGCATTAGTCACAACTACTGTCTTTTTCTTTCTCACCGTAACCTTGCAGGTTTTCACATACTTCTTGCCCTGATAACGGAAACTTGCTGTAATCTTCGCTGTCCCCGCCTTTTTCGCTTTCACTTTTCCTTTCTTGGAAACTGTCGCAATTTTCTTGTTTTTGCTCTTCCATGTTACTTTTGTCTTCTTGCTTATATTTTTAACCTTAAGCGTTAAGGTTTTCCCCACAGTTATTACCGCTTTTTTCTTTGATAAAGCAGGCTTTTTCTTTGCTGCCTGAGTTGGCATAGAAAAAGAAAATACCATGCTTGCTGCTAACATCCATGCTAACAGCTTTTTACCATTCTTTTGCATACACAAACCTCCAATTCTATCCTTGAATTAATACTACTGATATTCTCTCATTTTAACATTTGGGAATCTATATTGCAATAACTAAAATCTTATCCTCTCATAAGCATTTCTTTAATGCAAACAGGGACCGGTCTGGCAAGAACCGGTCCCCAAAAGAGAAACAATTAGTTGTGACAATCTCCTATTTAATTTATGGCTCTGCAGCCATCTCATCCGGTGGTGCTCCACCTGGCTTTTTAACATCCTTTTTCTCTACTTTTTTCCCTTTGATTTTTGCTTTTGCAAAGAGTGCCTGTAATACAATAAAGAAGCAAAGCAGTGCGGAAAGTACAATTCGTACCCACCAGCTTGACAATGTACCCTGTGTTGTAATCAGACTGGTAATGGTTCCTTTAATCAGTACACCAAATGTTGTACCAACAACCGTTCCGACACCTCCCGAAAGAAGTGTTCCGCCGATTACTGCTGCCGAAATAGCATCCATTTCCAAACCTTTTGCCTGTTCTACAAATCCTGCACAACTGTTCAAGCAGAATAAGAATCCACCCAAGCCGGCCAAAAGACCATCTAAAATATAAGCTTCAAACTTCGTTCTTTTTACATTTAAGCCCATCATCAATGCACTCTGCTGGCTGCCGCCGATAGCAAATAATTTGCGTCCGAATTTTGTATAACGAAGCATAATAGCAATCAAAACAACCACAATTAGTGCAATCACAACCGATGGATATATATATGCCGGCCGGAATACCCCATGTTTATTATATGTTCCAATCGGCAGTTCAATCTGATATGTTGCCCATTTCTGAAACAAACCGTTTTTAATGGAAATCATATCTGTACTTATCATAGCCGTAAGTCCTCTTCCTAGAAACAAACCCGCCAGAGTAACGATAAACGGCTGAATTTCCAGGTAGGAAACTAAATAGCCTTGAAGCAAGCCAAACAGTAATCCAATACCAAGCGAAATCGCAAGAGCTGCATAAGGACTCATCCCCTTATTTTCCATAGCATAAGCACTCGCCATACAAACCAATGCGGTTACCGAACCAACCGAGATATCAATTCCTCCGGTAATCATAACGATTGTCATACCACAACCAATTACAATCAATCCGGCATTGTTAATAAACAAGTTGGTAAACATCTGCGGTTTTGCAAAACCTTTGTCTGCAAATACAATCATTCCTGCTACATACATTGCAATAAACAACACAATTGTAATAATGAAAAGAAATGTATTGCTGTTAAATCTTTTTGTCTTTGCCTTCAAAAATTCACCCATTACTGTTCACCTCCCTGTACTACTGCCTTTTTCGACTGTCTCTTCGCTTTGTAATTCTGCATTGCCTTTTTGTAAACCGGGCTCTGAAGAACTACGATAATGATAACAACGATTGCTTTATAAACCGGGAGCTGGTCAGACGGTACACTCATAGCATACAGCGTTGTTGTCAACGCCTGAATCGTATAAGCGCCAATTACTGACCCCATCAAACTAAATTTACCACCACTTAAGATGTTTCCACCTAACGCTACTGCTAAGATGGCATCCATCTCAAGATTCAGACCAATGTTGTTAGCATCTGCGGAATAAATTCGGCTCGAAGCAACAATTCCTGCAAGCCCTGCCAGGGCTCCGCAAATTACATAGGTGAGGAATTTAATTCTTGTAGAATTTAATCCAATCAAGCGGGATGCATGACTGTTAATTCCTACACTTTCAATATACATACCAAGTGCTGTCTTATTTAATACCAAATAGGCAACAACAACGGCTGCGACTGCAAAGATGACCGGTGTCGGAATTGGTCCGAGAAATCCACCCATTGCCTTGTAAGATTCCACACGGACATATGTAATCTGTCCTTGTGTAACCAACTGGGCAATACCGCGCCCTGCAGTAAACAAAATCAATGTAGCAACCATTGGCTGGATATTTAGTTTCGCAACCAAAAAACCATTAAACGCGCCGCACAAAGCAGCAACTAAAATTCCGGCAATCGCAGCAATGATAATCGGAGCAGCCAGTGTATTTGTACTTACTTCACCGCCGGACAAAATCTGACAGCAAACAGCAGCGGCAACCGCCATAACAGCACCAACACTGATATCCTGACCACCGGAAGCAGCTGTTACTAATGTCATACCAATGGCAAGTATAACAAGTTCAGAACCTCGGTTAATCACATCAATCAGCCATCCACTTAATTGTCCGTCCTTTAACGTTATATTAAAGAAATCCGGTGTTCGAATCACATTTACAAGCAATACGATAAACAAACACACAATCGGCATAAATAATCGCATTCCTGTTATTTTTTTAATTTTCTCAGCCATTATTCATCACCTCCCGCAATTGCTTTCATAATGGATTCTTGTGACAAATCCTCTTCTTCAATTTCGCCAACTTTTTTTCCGTCACGAAGAACTGCCATACGGCTGCAGGTTCGAAGCATCTCCTCAATCTCGGAGGATATAAAGGTGACTGCTTTTCCCTCATCCGCCAGTTGAAGTACTAATTTCTGAATTTCTGTCTTTGTTCCGATATCAATTCCTCGTGTCGGTTCATCCAAAATCAGGTAATCCGGATTCGTAAGCAGCCATCTGGCAATAATCACCTTCTGCTGGTTTCCGCCGGATAAGCTCTTAATCGGAGTTTCACGGCTTGCTGTTTTAATCTGCAACAAGTCAATGTATTTATCCGCAAATTCTTCCATCTGTTTGCGAGATAACAATTTAAACATTCCACGTTTTGCCTGAAGTGCTAATATAATATTTTCGCGAACAGACAAATCGGCAATGATTCCTTCCTTTTTCCTATCTTCCGGCAAATATGCCATGCCGGCTTTCATCGCATCCAATGGGGATGAGATTTTGGTATCTTCTCCTTTGACTTTCAGCACGCCGGAATCAGCTTTATCTGCGCCGTAAATGGCACGAACCAACTCTGAACGTCCGGAGCCAAGAAGTCCTGTAAGTCCGATTACTTCTCCTTTGTTGATTGTCAAATCAAACGGTCGAATTGTACCTGCATGACCTAACCCTTTGGCCTCAATCAACGGTTCTAAATGTTTTTCATGCTTATATTCACCCTTGATATCTGCTAAGTCATCAAAATCTTTTCCCATCATTTTAGATACTAATTTTACACGTGGAAGTGATTCCACTTCATACTCACCAACCAATTCACCATTTCTCAGTACAGTGATTCGGTCACACACTTCATATACCTGTTCCAAAAAGTGTGTTACAAAAATAATTCCTACACCTTCTGCTCTCAATTTCCGCATCAGGACAAATAATTTCTGAACCTCGTCATCATCCAAAGAGGATGTCGGCTCATCCAAAATTAAAACTCGGCATTTCATATCCACAGCTCTGGCAATTGCTATCATTTGCTGAATTGCCAAGGAACACTCGTCCAAACTCTGAGTTGGTGCCACATGGATATCGAGATTCTTTAAAACCTCTGTCGACTTGCGATTCATCGTACGCCAGTCTATCATACCAAATCTTCTTGGCTCTCTGCCGATAAACAAGTTTTCTGCAACCGTAAGATTCGGACATAAATTTACTTCCTGGTATACGGTACTGATACCATTTTGTTGTGCTTCCTGCGGTGAATGATTCACTATTAATTCCGGTTTGTCTCCCGCTTTTTTTACCATGTAAATCTCACCCGTCTGAAAATCATGAACACCGGTTAACACTTTAATCAAGGTGGATTTACCTGCACCATTTTCCCCCATCAGGGCATGGATTTCTCCTTCCCGTAATGTAAAATCTACATTGGATAATGCCTTCACTCCGGGAAAAGTTTTGCTGATATTACTCATCTTTAATACAATATTCTCGCTCATCTTTCCCTCCATCTACCTGCATAACAGGATATTTTCTAATTGAGAGAGGAAGAAATCATTCCTCCTCTCTCACTCAATTTGTTACTGATTTTGTTTCATTTTTTTACATTGTGTTTGAATTAATACTTACGAGCGCCCATTACCTCATCTGTCACAACCGTTACCGGATACTCTTTTCCGTCAACAGTTACCGATTTTACAGTATCATCATGAGCAAACATTTCTTCATCTACGTAAGCTTTCTTCTCTGGTGTTTCTTTCTTCTCAAGCTGTTTGATGATTGCTTCTACACGTGGTCCATGAAGTGGGTTACACTCTGTATTCAAAGTGATTTCACCAGACTGAACTTTCTTCAAACCTTCTTTTGTACTATCGAAGGAGAATACCATCATGTCTTTGTCTGCACCAACTTCATAACCTGCTGCTTTGATTGCATCAATTGCACCAAATGCTTCGTTATCGTTCTCACAGTATACAACATTGATGTCTTTTTTGTACTTCTTCAAGAAGGACTGCATAACTTCCTGACCTTTTGCCTGTGTAAATTCACCGGTTGTTTTGTCAAGAAGATTCCAGCCATTTGCAGCTACAGCATCATCCAGACCTTTGGTACGGCCAATCTGTGCCGATGCACCGATTGTACCCTGAATATTAACCAGTTTCATATCTTTCATGTTCTTTGCTTTCATGTAAGCATCCAAGTAAGCTGCTGCCTTTTTACCTTCCAGTTCGAAGTTAGAACCTACCCATGCAGTATACAAACTGTCATCTTTTACATCTACCATACGGTCAACAATGATAACCGGGATTCCTGCCTGTTTTGCCTCACCAAGAACGGCATCCCATCCGGTCTCAGTAACCGGTGCAAGTACGATGTAATCAACATCCTGCTGGATAAAGTTACGGATGGCTGAAATCTGATTCTCCTGTTTCTGCTGTGCATCGTCAAAAATCAATTCATAACCATTGTCTTTGGTAAATGTTGATTTCATTGATTCTGAGTTTGCTGTACGCCAGTCAGATTCTGCACCTACCTGTGAAAATCCAACCGTAATTACATCGGAAGATCCTTCTTCTTTCGCTGTGTCATTTGTGGAAGCATCACCACCTCCACATGCAGTAAGGGAAAACGCCATTACTGCAGTAAGCATTCCTGCTACTACCTTTTTCATGAAATTTTTTCTCATAACTCAATTCCTCCTTTTCTGTATGAGTTCTCGTTTTTGTATCTCCATCATAATAAAAAATAACCAAAAGTCCAATGGATATTCTTTTGGTTATTTTGGATTTTTCTATTCTTTTTTTCATATATGATTGAAAAAATTACGGCAAGGGTGATTTTTTTACGATTCCCATGGCAGCCACACCTCAACACATGTTCCTTCCTGCAATACGCTGTCGATGGAAAGTCCATATTCTTCTCCAAACTTCAACCGGATTCTTTCATTCACATTATACAAACCATAAAAATCATTGCTGTCTTCAATTTTCGTCGTCAAGCCGCCACGAACCTGATTCAACCGTTCTTTTGTCATACCAATTCCATTATCTTCCACCCGGATAACACATTTGTCTTTTTCCCTTCGTCCGGTAACTACTATCCTTCCCTTTCCTCTCTTATTCTTAATTCCATGATAAAGTGCATTTTCCACAAGTGGCTGTAACGTTATTTTGGGTATTTTGCAGTTAGCAATCTCCTCCGGTATATCCACATCATACGTTAAAATATCCTGATATCTTACCTGCTGAATCTGCAAATAACTTGTAATATGACGACATTCCCCTTCTAAAGACACAATGTCTTTTCCACTATTTAAGGAAGCACGGAAAAAATCAGACAACGTCTGTACCATACTAACAACCTGTTCTTTTTGACCTGCTTCGGCCAGCCAAACAATTGTATCCAGCGTATTGTATAAGAAATGAGGATTAATCTGCATCTGTAAGATTTCCAATTCAGCTTCTCGAAGTCTCATCTGTTCCAGCATCACATTATCAATCAGCGTCTTTATTTTTTCAATCATTACATTTAATGAATCCGCTAACAATTTTACATCCACACCATGTTCCATATGTGCCCGCACCTCAAGATTTCCATCGGCAACCTTTTTCGTAATACTACTCAGATAGCGAACCGGTTTAGAAATACTTCTCGGAATAATTGTAATCATCATCGTGGTAACCACAACAAGAAAAGCAGCAAGGAACAAACTTATAATAATCATATTTCTGGTGATGTGCTTCATATCCGAATAAATAAGTGCACTTTGTCTGTTTTCATTATAAAGCAGCTGCAGCATCTTATTCTGAATATTTGTAGTGACTAATTGCACGCCATTTTCCCACAAATCCCGATTTGCATCATATTTTCCTTCTTTTTGCATATTTTCCCGAATCGTTTTTGTATATTTTTCAAGCACTTGAAAATAACGTTCAATCTGGGCAATACATTCCTTGTTTTCGCTATTTTCCGTCGTTACCTTTACACGTCTGATAATATCTTTTGCATAGCGGATATCTTGTTCCGGATTTTGATCCGTATAAGTACGGTTTCCGGTCGTAATCAAATATATTTTATAATCATAATTCTTTTTAAAATCCAAATTGAATTCACTGATAATGGACGTATTCCTTACAACTTTATCATAACGGTTGGTTGCATCCAACGCACATACAAACCAAATCAGGACAAACAAAATCAGCGGCACTAAAAGAAGTACAAATGCCACTGAAATTTTTTTCTGAATCGAAAAATCACGATACTCATCTATTTTCTTCCTAAAAATACGAAAAAATAATTTTTTCATCCTTTTGCCCCTCCCTCTCGGTACTGTGTTGGGGTACATCCCTGATTTTTCTTAAATAAATGTGAAAAATAATGTGGATCTTTATAACCAACTTTTTCACTTATTTCACTACTCCGCATCGTTGTGCATTTCAAAAGTTCTTTGGCTTTATTCATACGCACATCCGTCAAATAACGGATAAAAGTATGTCCTGTCTTCTGGCTGAAAATCGCACTCAGATGATTTGGACTGACATTCACCTCTGCCGCAACGGTATTCAGTGACAAATCCTCATCACTGTAATTTTCGTCAATATATTTTTTCGCAAGCTCGACAATATCGCTGTTATGCTCTTTCGTGTGGCAGTCTCGTATCTCCATCACCTCACGGAACAAAGAAATTACATAAGAAATAGTTGTATCTAACTGCTGCAAAACCTGTTCCATCTGTGCTGGGCTTTCAAACGGCTCCTTTTTGGAAAACTCCTCTGAATCTCCAAGCTGCTCCAAAAAATGGCTCGCCGCAACATACATGTCCATCACAATATACTGGCGGAAAATCAATGAATTCTGACAGGCATCCCCTGCATTTTCAAGATATTCCTCTACAAAAATCGGAATTTCTTCCGAATCACCTCCACGCAAAAAAGCTTCAATCCGAGTCTTATCAAGTCCGCCAAAATTAATCTTTCCAACATGATACTCGCCATCGGTTCTTTCCATCAAAACCGGCTTTCTATCAATCTGCTCAAATCGCAGAATCTGATTTCCTTCTACCAGAAAACGATAAGCAAAAGCATGTGCTGCCGTCTCATACGCTTGTGAGATTTCGCGAATACGGCTCACCAGACTGCCTACGCTTCCAAAATAACCAATTTCCGGTTTTTCCGATAACATATTCCCCAAAAAATCTGCCAATCCCTGCACATCTTCTTCCATCTTCTCTTTTGATTCTTCCATAAAAAGAATAATTTCGCCCTCAGGTTCTCTGTCAAAACACACCATGTGTTCCGATTTTGAAGATATATAATTTTGCAATTTGTCATTTATTTCATTGACTGTTGCCGAATAAGAATCAAAAGTACTTCGTCCGATTTTCACAAGCATTATCTGATAATAGGACGCAGCCAATTCAATTCCAATACTGCGTGCTTTTTCCAGAAGTTCTGCCATCGAAAGTCTTCCCTCAACCAGATTGGAAAAAAAGAGGCTCTTAGCATGCTCTCTGCGTTCTTTCTCTCCGGCCTTGTCCTCTCTGTCACGCCTGCCCGCTTGCCTTTCTTCTGTAATTTTATCTGCCGCACGTCGGACAACCTGTAGTAATTCATCACTGTTAATCGGTTTTAACAAATATTCTTCCACACCAATTTGAATGGCATCCTTTGCATATTCAAATTCTTCATGACCACTTAAAATCAAAATCTTCGTCTGTGGCAGCTCTTTTTTAATCAAACGGCTTAGCTCCAATCCGTCCATAAAAGGCATGCATATATCTGTAATTACAATATCCGGATGCTTCTTTTTTATAAGAGGAAAGGCCAGTTCTCCATCACTGGCCTCTCCAACAAACGAGAGACCATAGGTCTCCCAATTCATATTCTTGATTCCCTCTCTGACAATAAATTCATCTTCGACAAGAAATACACTGATCATAAAAAACGCCTTCTCCCTGCTCGTTCTCCATTTTATAATTTCATTGAATCAACGGCTGTCCGCTCAATCGGAAGTCCCTCTTTGTAAATCCGAATAAATTCATCAAATCCTTTGACTCCTTCCGGATTCGGATTTAATTCACTGCCTTCCTGACCGGCAAACACCTCTTTATTCAAATAGTCACCAAGATTTTTTCCATCGTTATGAATCAAATAAGCAGCTAACACAGCAATGCCCCAGGCACCACCTTCACCGGCCGTTTCCATAACAGAAATTGGTGTATCTACAGCGTCTGCCAAAATCTGCTGACCGACACCTTTGGTTTTAAATAAACCGCCGTGGCCTAAAAGCTTATCTACTGCTACTTTTTCTTCTTTCAAAAGAAGGTCCATACCAATTTTCAAAGAAGCAAGTGCCGAATACAGATTCACACGCATAAAGTTAGCTAAATTAAATTTACTGTTTGGGGTGCGGACAAACAATGGACGTCCTTCTTCCATTTCCGTAATATTTTCACCGGAAATATAATTGTACGCCAACAGATTTCCACCGTTTGCATTGCCTTCCATCGCTTTTTTGTACAATGTGCCATACAACCGGTTCATATCGACATCCACGCCAAAACTCTCTGCAAATTCGCGGAAAATATTTACCCACGCATTCAAATCAGATGTACAGTTATTGCAGTGCACCATCGCAACCAAATCACCGGACGGTGTTGTAACCAAATCCAGTTCTTTGTAAACTTTACTCAATTCTTTTTCAAGAACTACCATAGAAAATACCGATGTACCGGCAGACACATTTCCTGTGCGCCGTGCAACAGAATTCGTTGCCACCATACCGGTTCCTGCATCTCCCTCCGGCGGACAAAGTGGAACTCCTGCCTCCAAATCACCGTCTGTATCAAGAAGTTTTGCGCCTTCTTGTGTAAGTGTTCCTGCATCCTCTCCGGCGGACAATACTTCCGGGAAAATGTCCATTAATTTCCATGGATATCCTTTGTCTGCAATCGCTTCATCAAACTGAGAAACCATTTTTGCATCAAATTTTCCTGTTGCAATATCAATCGGGAACATACCGGATGCATCCCCTACACCAAGCACTTTTTTGCCGGTCAGCATCCAGTGTATATAACCGGCTAATGTTGTCTGGAAGCAAATATCTTTTACGTGTTCTTCTCCATTTAAAATTGCCTGATACAAATGGGCAACACTCCATCTCTGCGGAATATTATACCGGAATAAATCTGTCAATTTTTCCGACGCTTCTTCGGTAATCGCATTGCGCCAAGTGCGGAACGGAACAAGAATTTTGTCATCCTTATCAAATGCCATATAGCCGTGCATCATGGCACTAAATCCAATCGCAGCCAATTTGGTTACTTTTACACCGTATTTTTCCTGCACATCTTTTTTCATATCCTGATAGCAGTCCTGCAATCCATTCCAAATGGCATCAATGCTGTAAGTCCACACACCATCCACTAACTGATTTTCCCATTCATGGCTTCCGGATGCAACCGGATGATGTTCTTCATCAATCAAAACTGCTTTGATTCTTGTTGAACCAAATTCAATACCAAGTACCGCTTTTCCCTCTTCAATCTGTTTTTTTGTATCCATTCAAATGTCCTCCATTTCTTTGTTTATTTCTCGCACATCTGTGCATAACGCCAGGAATCTTCGCACATCCGTTTCAAATCGTACTGTGCTTCCCAGCCAAGTTCTTCTTTTGCCTTTTTCGGGTCTGCGTAGCAAGTGGCAATATCGCCGGCACGACGTGGCTTAATCGTATATGGAATTTTCACTCCATTTGCTGCCTCAAATGCCTTTACAATATCCAAAACACTGTAACCATTTCCCGTTCCTAAATTATAAATATTAACACCTTCTGCAGATACAGCCTTCTGAATCGCATTCACATGTCCTTTTGCCAAATCAACTACATGAATGTAATCGCGGACACCTGTTCCATCCGGTGTATCATAATCATCACCAAACACACCAAGTTCCGGAAGTTTGCCAACTGCCACCTGCATAATGTACGGCATCAGATTATTCGGAATTCCATTCGGACTTTCCCCAAGCAAACCGCTCTCATGCGCTCCAATCGGATTAAAGTAACGTAAAAGAACAACGCTCCACTCATTGTCCGATGTATAAAAATCAGATAAAATCTGCTCTAACATCGACTTCGTCCATCCATACGGATTTGTACAGGTTCCTTTCGGGCACTTCTCCGTAATCGGAATCTGCGCCGGATCACCATAGACTGTTGCGGAAGAGCTGAAAATAATGCGCTTGCAGCCATATTCCTTCATTAATTCACAAAGATTTAATGTACCGGTGATATTATTCTGATAATACATCAACGGTTTTGCCACTGACTCTCCAACCGCTTTTAAACCTGCAAAATGAATCACAGCATCCAGTTTATGCTCCTCAAAAATCGGACGCATACTCTCTTTGTCTAACATATCTGCTTTATAGAACGTAATTTTCTTTCCTGTGATTTTTTCAATTTTATCTACCACATCAATTTTTGAGTTATACAAATTATCAAAAACAACTACTTCATATCCCTTGTTTAGAAGTTCCACACACGTATGGGAACCAATGTAGCCGGTTCCGCCTGTTACTAAAATTTTCAAAATTGTTTCCTCCATTTCATTTGACTAAAATTAGGTTCGAGCCTCACTTCTGATGTGCAAGCACGACGCTTTGTTTCCTTTATCATAGTGGCTCGAAATCGTTCGTTTCCCTTTGTTATTGTACCACAGGTCCATCACCAATTTCAACTACATAGAAGTCTGCGCTAAGCCCTGTTTTTTCTGTATAGATTCTTCCGGTTTCTTGAATAAATTCATCCACGAAATTCTCTTTTACAAGACTAATTGTTGAGCCGCCAAAACCGCCCCCGGTCATGCGCGAACCAAGAACCCCGTCCTGCTGCCAGGCTGCCTCTGTCAGCGCATCCATTTCATCTCCTGTGACTTCGTAATCTTCAGACAACGACTGATGGGAGGCTTTCATTAACTCGCCGAATGTTTTCAGTTCACCGTTTTTTAACGCCGCAGCCGCCTGCTTTGTTCTGGCATTTTCCGTGACCGCATGTTTCACACGCCGTTTTCTATCGTCATCCTTAACCGTCACCTGATACAGATTCCATGTTTTTTCATCCAAATCGCAAAGGGCATGAATTCCAATTGCCTGTGAAATTTCTTCCAGAGCAGTTTCACATTCTTGCCGTCTTTCATTATACTTTGACTCACCAAGTTTATGCTTTTTATTGCTGTTCGCAATAATTAATTTTACTCCGGACAGTGTAATAGGAATATACTCATAATCCAAAGTTTTCGTGTTTAACAAAAGTGCATGATCCTTTTTCCCCATTGCCACGGCAAACTGATCCATAATGCCACAATTTACGCCACAAAATTCATGCTCTGCCTGCTGCCCCATTAATGCAAGATCCACATTGGTCACATCAAAGCCATACAAGTCCCGCACAATAAATCCAATCAACACTTCCAAAGATGCTGAGGAAGAAAGTCCTGCCCCACTTGGCAAGTCGCCAAACAACAATAAATCCATACCAAATGGCAGTACCATTTTTTTCTTTTCAAATGCCCACAAAACGCCTTTAATATAGTTCGTCCAATCGGATTCATTCACTACTTGATAATCCCCAATCGCAATCTCCTGAATCTCGTCTTCCATGTTCATGGAATAAACTTTTATTTTCTTGTCCGCACGTCTTCTCGCAACTCCATAAGTTCCAAGTGTCAGTGCACACGGCAGCACCAGTCCGCCACTGTAATCAATGTGCTCACCAATCAGATTCACTCGTCCCGGTGCAAAATATACTTTTGTACCATTGATATCACCGTAAACGTCCTGAAATTTCTCCAGTAATTTTTCCTTCATCATTTCTCTCCCTCGTTTTCATTAACTCCATTATAACAAACTCTCCCTATAAACGGTCAATGGATTATTATAAGGTAATGGTGGATTTTTTTATAGTTACGAAATCCGCAAACAAAAAAACCACACATCTGAATTCCTTTCAAATGCATGGCTCTTTTTTTGTTCCAATTAGGCTTCTTCTGCTTTATCAACTTCTACAATCGCAGACTTCTGCATCGGAATACGACAGTTTTTGTTGCTTCCAAACTCAACGATAACCACTTCGTCTGTCATATCAATGACAACACCGTAAAAACCGCTGGTTGTAAGAATACTGTCACCAACTGCAACTGCATTTACCAATGCCTGATGCTCTTTTTCTTTCTTTTTCTGCGGACGAATCGCAATCAAATAGAATGCGCCGATAATTACCACATAAAGCAAAATAATTCCAATTCCCTGCATGAGTTAACCTCCTAAAATCATTCATCCAAACCGGCTTCCATACGTGCCAGCTTGTTCTTTTTATATTCAGAGAAAGTACCTGTTTCGATAGCTTCCCGAATTTCTTCCATCATTGTATTATAAAAATACAAATTATGCAAGACTAATAATCGCAGACCAAGCATTTCCTTTGCCTTCAAAAGATGCCTGATATACGCCCTGCTGTAGTGTCGGCAGGCAGGACATCCGCATCCGACCTCAATTGGACGGTCATCCAGTTCATACTTTTTATTCTGCAGATTCATCTTGCCATGGTTTGTGTAAGCATGTCCGTGTCGTCCATTTCTCGCCGGATATACACAGTCAAAGAAATCAACACCCCTCTCTACAGCTTCTAAAATATTCTGTGGTGTACCAACCCCCATCAGATAAATGGGTTTATCCTGTGGCAGTTCCGGCACCGTAACATCCAAAATGTGATACATCTGCTCATGCGTTTCACCGACTGCCAAACCACCAATCGCATAACCATCCAAATCCAGTTCGCGGATTGCTCTTGCGTGATTAATACGGATATCTTCAAAAGTTCCGCCCTGGTCAATACCAAAAAGCATCTGCTCCTTATTAATCGTATCCGGAAGTGCATTTAACCGCTCCATCTCTGCCTTACAACGGCGCAGCCACCGTGTCGTTCGGTCAACCGAATTCTGCATATATTCACGCGTAGCCGGATGCGGCGGACACTCATCAAATGCCATCGCAATCGTTGACGCGAGATTCGACTGAATCTGCATACTTTCCTCCGGTCCCATGAAAATTTTACGTCCATCAATATGTGAATTAAAATGCACGCCCTCTTCTTTGATTTTTCTAAGTCCGGCTAAGGAAAACACCTGAAATCCGCCCGAGTCTGTCAAAATCGGCTTGTCCCAATTCATAAACTTATGAAGACCACCTAATTTTTTTATCACGTCATCACCCGGTCTCACATGCAGATGATACGTATTTGACAATTCAACCTGCGTGTGGATATCGTGTAAATCCATCGTAGAAACTGCTCCTTTAATTGCAGCCACCGTTCCTACATTCATAAACACCGGCGTCTCAATTACGCCGTGCGGTGTCGTGAAACGACCTCTGCGCGCGCGCTCATCAGTCGCCAGCAATTCATATTTCTTCATTTACCGTGTCACTCCAAAACCAAGTATTGTAAATTTCTTCGCCTCGTCGCCTTCTTTCATGCAGAATACGACTTCGTGTTTTTTGCTCTCTTTTTCATCAATTAAAATCTGCGGATTACAGTGTGCCCATCCATTATCGAGTGGGTTAATCTGTTTTACCACATTGCCATCAACTAAAATATCAGCCGTACCAAATTCGGACGAACCGGAATCTTTGATGACCGCCACTAAATTTTTACAAGTAATCGTCATCCTAAATTCTGCCCCTGTTACAGAACCATCATTCATCCAGTTGTCAGCAAACTCCGGTGAACCATTTAAATCCATATCACGCTCTACATACTGGATATCTGTATCTTTTGCATCATACCCATTCTGTACAATCACTGCAAAATCTTCTGCATTTGTGCGGTCAAAGCGAATCAAATCCTTAAACTGTGTGCCATAAACCGGCTCTTTGTCAAGAGAAATATCCTGCTCTGCCATCTCCTCTTTGTCTACCTTTTCAAACAAATTTGCAATGCAGTCTGCCATAATGCGGTGTCCATCATTCGTTGGATGGTAAATATCATAGAAGAACTGTCTCTTTGTAATTACACGATTTTTTTCAAACTGCGGAACAACAGCATCTTTTACACTAACCATCGGCAGTTCATAGCGCTCACCAATTGGCTGCAATCGATTTTGCAGATTCCAGTCATTCATAAATACTGCAAAATTCAATAACACTGCCGGTGCATTTTCAGCCTGAAGAATTTTCATCACAAGACTCTCAAAACTGACACCCTGTGTCTCATCGCCCTCATCATTTACCGCAAATTCAACCACTACCAAATCCGGCGCAATCTCTCCATTTTTCGTAACATCTAAATCATAACGCACCATACCAAGTTCGGATGGAGTTCCACCGACACCGGCCTTTACATAGTGCATATTTTTTCCATCGCAAGGTGAAAACAACTTGCAAAACGCGTCATAAGAACGGTAAGCATAACACATCGTGTTGATTGGCTTTCCGCCGGCTCCCTGTGTAATCGAGCCTCCAATATAAGCAATCGTCACATCCTCGCCGCGTTTACATTTTTCGATTACCTTTTTCAGGCGATAATTGTTTCCTGTCGACACAAGCGAGTTTTCAATCATATCCTGATACTCCGGCGAATCAAAATTAACCGGTGGGTCAACTTGAATTTCCGGCACTTCATAGCCATCATTTACATAAAATTTGACTGTCAAATCCATATTTTTATTTTCTTCCGGAAAAATAAAATTAAAGGAGCCAAAGCAGTCATCATCCTCATTTACCGGGTAGGCATCTACCGGAAGAACCATTTCTTCTCCCGTACATGGAATTGTCGCTTCCATCACAGTTCCTGTCGTGTATTTATCAGTTTTTCCATAACACTGGAACTGAAACTCGACTTCCTTTTCTTTATCTGCCGGGTCTTCCGCCTTGATACTGACACCAACACTGTGAACCAGTTTGCGGAATGTCTCCATCCTTGGGAGCATATCCAGCAATTCTTCATCAATATCTCCTGATGTAAATTTTACCTGATCTTTTAATCTTCCCTCTAAGTACACATAATCGCGAATTACGCCCTCCGGGTCTTTTGAACCGGAAATCGTCTTGTCTAAAACAGCATATAAACATGGTCTTTTTTCAACCGGATCCTTCGGTGCTGCAGGTCCTCTCATATTCTTACAACTCCTTTTTTCAAATCATTTTCAAATGCAAAAGTCCCCTTTTGCACGGCAATCGTTATTATTATAACGCAAAATCGTCAAAAGGGGAACCCCATTATTACAATTCCTGTAACCAAGTCAAACAGCAAATATCCAGCGTCAATATTGCCTCCATTATATCTGATATACGAGGCTTATCGTTGTTCCTGCTCTTCAATTAACTCCTTATATTTTTTTAAACATTCATCTGCATTGGCACAAATCTTATTAAACACCTCTTTGCACATATCTATTTTCTCCTTTGTTACTCCACTAAAAACATTCTTTGCAAATTGTTTTTGTGTCCTTATGCCGCTTTGTACAATTGGTTCTGCCTTATCCAGTAAAGTAATCTTGATATACTTTTTATTACGAATGCTCTGCTCCCTTGCCCTATTAGCTTATTTTACTTGTTTTAAATGCTGTCACCCGGTCAAGTTTTGCTTGACATTCATAAAAGGCCGGTGACTCATAAATCACATATGTGTAAGCTCCATCAATCGCAATTCCTTCATTCATTGGAGGCATTTTAACGGTCTTTTTCTTTTTGTTTTTCTTAATCGACAGTTTGGTGTAATCCCATGTCGGCTGATACGTTTCTAACTGCGACATAAAACCTCTGCGTCCCTTTTTGGTCTGACAGGAGCGGGAAACAATCATTTTCCCTGATGTAGTAAACGCAACTCCCTGTGTCCGGTTCGGCATAAGAATCCGGTTTGTGTAAGTAAGAGATGGCGCTGCGGATTTATTCTGAATGGTATAACCGTACATATATTTTGAGGAGAATTCGCTGTACGCTGCTGCCCAGATTCGGTTATTGTAATAGGTAACGTAAGACATCGTTTCCGGCATTTTTACAACGGAAGCAAACCGGTAAATCTCGTAATACGGCCTGCCGGATAAAACTGCTGCCTGAACCTGATTAAACTTAAAACTCTGCAAATTTTTACCGTATGTCACCCAGACATTCTCGCCATCAAAGGTGATGCCGCCCACATGCCCGGTATGTGGCAGAACAATGGTCGTAATATACTTTCTTGTTGTTTTGTTCATCACATAAATAACCGATTCCTGTTTTTTCGTGTAATCATATGCAGAAATCAGCAGATAATTTCCGGCAAATGTCACACTCTGAGGGACCATACGTGTCGCATAAAAGCCCCCCACATTTGTTCCAACAAGTCCCGGAATCACATAACTCTTTGCATAAGAAACTCGTTTTTTGAAGGCTTTATATTTTTTATAAGCCGCTGATTTTTTAAACGCTTTTTTTGTTTTAAAAAACTTGGCTGATATACTCGTCGCTTTCACTTTTTTAGAAGCAGTTTTGATACTTTTTACCGTTGAAACCGAACTCATCGTAATCCCGGACACGGTTCGCACTGCTTCGATTTTTACATAGTATTTTGTATTCTTCTTTAATCCGTCTATACCACGGATTTTCGACTCGTCTGCGGGCACTTTGACTACTGCCTTGTAACCGGAAGCCGATTTTTTGGAATAATAAATATTAAAATAATCTGCTCCGGTTCCTTTGCTCCATTTGACCTTAATCCGCTTATCACCACCTTTGATTTTTGAAATACTTGGTATCGATGGTGCCGTACCAAACAATACTTCCTCTGACGGTTCGCCCGGATTATCCACATCACCGGCATACGCAACAATCGTAAAATAATAGTCCTTTCCGGCGGAAAGTCCTGTCACATCAAATGTCGTCTCTATCGTATTACCTGCCAAAATACTTTCTTTTGAAGTCGATTTGCGATAATAAATCTGATAACCAGTGGCTCCACTGACCGGCTCCCACGCAAGCGTTATCTTTGTCTTTACATTTTTTGTTGCAGTAATTTTTGTCACTTCACCAGGCTGCAGAGCCACAAGCAGGACTTCGGATTCTTTTCCATAATATCCATTTGCACCGGCACGAATTTTCACATATAGAATCTGTCCTTCTTTTAAATTTGTAAATTCGTAACTGGTTTTTGTCGTACTTTTCAAGAGTGAAAAACTACTCGTCTCTTTTGACGAAGTAAAAATTTCATACTCCTCACTTTCCGCCAGCGCATTCCACTCAATCACTGCTTTTTTCTTGGTTGTCTCTTTCCTCCTCAGCCCGGTCACCTGTCTCGGAACAATACGAACCGTATAGTTTATCGTCTTGTCCTGATAGGACAATTCTAATTGCTGCTCACCAATCTTCGTCGTATCGACAGCCGTCATCTTCTCCGGATGCACAAGCTGCTCTGTTGCGTCCTCATAAGTCACTTTGATAACAACATTTTCCTTAGTAAATGTACTTTTATAAGGAAGTTCGATTTCCGTATCGACAACTTCTATCTTTGCAATTTCTTTCGTTTGTCCGGCCGGTGTACTCTCCGCCGCCAAAGTCATTTTTCCATCCACTCCCATTCCTGCAAGCAATCCCATAACAAGAATCAGCGCTATTATCCTACGTTTCATTTTGTACTGCCTCCTATTCTGCCAGTCTCATACTTTTTGTATGTCATCTTTTCGTCTGACACTCACTATAGCCGACAGGTTTGTCACAAAAAAGGCCACGCATCTCTGCGCAGCCTTCTCTATAAATAACAGGGGCACTAGGAATCGAACCCAGCTCTGGAGTTTTGGAGACTCTTATTCTACCGATGAACTATGCCCCTATGAGTAAGTGTTTTTCGCACTCACTCGATTATCATACCTCGTTTTAACTCTTTTGTCAAGCATTTTCTATTCGCTAATACCCTTTTCGCTGATAATTTTGCGAATGGTATCTTCTGATTCTTCACACTCGTCCGCAATTTGTGAAATTGACTTTCCTTTATTTAATTTTTTCTGAATTTGTACACGCAGGCCTTGACCAATTCCTAATTCGATTCCCTGCTCGATTCCCTGCTCAATTCCTTGCTCTATTCCCTGTTCGATTCCCTGCTCGATTCCCTGCTCGATTCCCTGCTCGATTCCCTTTGTAATCCCTTCTTTCAATCCTTGCTCATACTTCTCATCCATCTTCATTTCCAGTGTCATATAGTCATCCCTCCATTCTGTGTCTCTTCGGATTTTCAGCACACGCTGTTCTAATCGCTCGGTAAATCCATCTGTCGGAGTCTTTGTTTTCAGGTAATCAAGAAGATGTGCAAGTTCCTCCGGTACATCTTCTCGACTTCCGTTTATATTGATAAAAATTGTTTTTCTTTTGTTAACCATCCGTTTTTTAAACGACACTTTGCTCACTACTAATAAATTTTTCATGCGTTCCAGTCATTTTCTCTAATTATTTTCCAAATTACTTCTTCCGACTCTTCACACTCGTCCGCAATTTGCGAAATTGACTTTCCTTTATTTAATTTCTTCTGAATCTGTACACGCAGACCTTGACCAATTCCTAATTCGATTCCCTGCTCAATCCCTTGCTCAATCCCTTGCTCGATTCCCTGCTCGATTCCTTGCTCGATTCCTTGCTCGATTCCTTGCTCGATTCCCTTTGTAATCCCTTCTTTCAATCCTTGCTCACGCCCCTGCTCATACTTCTCATCCATCTTCATTTCCAGCGTCATATAACCATCCCTCCATTCCGTATCTCTTCGGATTTTCAGCACACGCTGTTCTAATCGCTCGGTAAATCCATCCGTCGGAGTCTTTGTTTTC
>ERZ824480.441-NODE-441-length-55502-cov-14.768391_pt1 | contig 55502 bp, 60 predicted proteins | sample MGYA00519861_ERZ824480 | MGnify/ENA primary metagenome ERZ824480 (study PRJEB31778, sample SAMEA3449152) | human gut metagenome | biome: human gut; feature: human-associated habitat; material: faeces | place: United Kingdom | collected 2010/2012 ... | reverse complement strand
AATCCTATTTTTTTATTTTTCATTTTTACTTTCCTCTCTACTAATTATTTTTATATTTTAATCTCATCTTATTATATTTTTATATCACTTCCTTTTATGAGCAACAAAAAAACACGAAAGAAACCTAGGCTATAAACCTAGTTTCCTCGTGTTTATTTATATGGTTATCTAAATAACCCCCCCCCATTTGTTAACTTATTGTATACATTATTTAACATAACCATATTCTCAATCTCCTTATTTCTGTTGATTTGCGAAATAAAATGTACAAACCAACTAAATCAATTACCATATATCGTATGGCTATTATAAATATACCACATCTAATTTATTTTTTCAAGTATCAAAGACAAAAAGAAACAGAATAATCTGTTTCCTTAATCCATAAGTTCTTGTTCTAAAACTTCTAATGGTTCATCTTTAACTAAAGGATTTTCTAGTTCATAACTAGCTTTTTTGTATTTTTTAGCACCTGTTCCAGCTGGAATTAACTTACCAATAATTACGTTTTCCTTTAATCCGTTTAACTCATCAACTCTTCCATGAATTGCAGCATCTGTTAAAATACGAGTTGTTTCTTGGAATGAAGCTGCTGATAAGAATGAATCGGTTTCAAGAGAAGCTTTAGTAATACCTAACAACACTGGTTTACCAATAGCTGGATTTTTACCTTCAATAATAAGTTGTTTATTAATGTCAGCAAATTTATTTATATTAACCATTGTACCTGGTAAGAATAATGAATCTCCAGAATTAACAATTTTAATTTTAGAAATCATTCTCTTAGCCATGATTTCAACGTGTTTATCAGATATATTAACACCTTGAGAACTATAAACTTTTTGAATTTCTAATAGAATATATTGTTGTACAGTTATAGGGTCAGTAACAACTAATAATTCTTTTGGACTAATAGCACCATAAGTTAATTTTTGACCTGCTACTACAGTATCATTTAAATTAACAGCCAATTTAGTACCATAATTAGTAACATGAACACGAGTTTCAATGTCATTTGTAACTGAAATTTCAAATTTACCACCATCTTCTTCGATTTTAGTAACTTTACCATTGATTTCAGAAATTGTTGATTTACCTTTTGGATTACGAGCTTCAAATAACTCTTGGACACGAGGTAAACCTTGAGTGATATCATCACCTGCAACACCACCAGTATTGAATGTACGCATTGTTAATTGAGTACCTGGCTCACCAATTGATTGAGCAGCCATAATACCTACAGCTTCTCCTACTTCTACAATATTACCTGTAGCAAGGTTTCTACCATAACATCTACGACATACACCATGTTCGGTCTTACAAGTTAAAACTGTTCTAATAGGTACTTTAGTAATACCCGCTTTAATAATTTTATCAGCTAAAGATTCTGTAATATAAGTATTTCTCTCAGCAATAACTTCCTTTGTTTCTGGGTGTAAAATATTCTTATTAGTATATCTACCGATAATTCTATCAGATAAGCTTTCTACAACTGTACCATCTTTATCATCAATAAATGCTTCAACTACTACACCCTCCATAGTACCACAATCTTCTTCTTTAACAATCATGTCTTGTGCGACATCAACTAAACGTCTTGTTAAATATCCAGCATCGGCTGTTTTTAGGGCTGTATCAACCGCACCCTTTCTAGCACCATGAGTTGATAAGAAGAATTCACTAATTGTAACACCTTCACTAAATGAAGATTTAACTGGAATCTCTTCAGACATACCATTTGGTTTACTGAATAATCCACGCATACCAACTAATTGAGTATGAGAGTTAATATCACCACGAGCTTTACTCATCATCATAATAGAAATTGGATTATCACTATCTTCTTTAACCATTTGTTCTAATTCAACTTGAATTCTCTTCTTAGCATTTGTCCAAGTTTCAATAACTTTTTCGTATCTTTCTTGGTCAGTTATCAAACCACGTTTAAATTGTTTATTAATTTGGTCAACTAAATCTTGACTTTCTTTTAAAACTTCAGGTTTGATTTTACTTTCTTTAATATCAGAAATAGCAATTGAAATACCTGATAATGTAGAATATTTAAATCCTAAATCCTTTAATTTATCAAGCATAACTGATGTTTCAGTTGTTTGATATCTTTTATAAATCTGAGCAATCAATTTACTTAATATACCTTTATTAAAGGCATCAGTTAAAGGCATTTTGCTAATTTCTTCTTTAATATTAACACCTTTATCTAAGAAATATTTACTTGGAGTAATTTTTTCAATATTTTCACTACTACCTTCATTTATATATTGGAAAGTATCAGGAAAAATTTCATTAAATAACAATTTACCTGGAGTAGTAACTAAATATTTATCCATATAAATATCAGGGAATACTTTATATTTAAATGATTTAACTGGTATAGCTATACGAGTGTGAAGTGTTATTTCACGACGTTCATAAGCCATCAATGCTTCATTATAATCTTTAAATACACGACCTTCTCCTTTTAAACCAGCTTTTTCAATCGTTATATAATAATTACCTAATACCATATCTTGTGAAGGAGTAACGATTGGTTTTCCATCCTTAGGAGACAAAATGTTATTAGCACCTAACATAAGAATTCTTGCTTCTGCTTGAGCTTCATCACTTATAGGTAAGTGAACTGCCATTTGGTCTCCATCAAAGTCAGCATTGAAAGCCGCACAAACTAATGGGTGAAGTCTTATACTTCTACCTTCGATTAATTTTGGTTGGAATGCTTGAATACCTAATCTATGTAGTGTTGGGGCACGATTTAGCATAACAGGGTGTTCACTGATTTTTTCTTCAACGATATCCCATACTCTTTCATCTTGGTTTTCAATCATTTTCTTAGCTGATTTAATATTAGAAGCAATTTCTTTTGAAACTAATCCATTAATTACATGTGGTTTGAATAATTCCAAAGCCATTTCTTTTGGAATACCACATTCATACATTTTTAAGCTTGGTCCAACAACGATAACTGAACGACCAGAATAATCAACACGTTTACCTAATAAGTTTTGACGGAAACGACCTTGTTTTCCTTTTAACATACTAGATAAAGATTTAAGAGGTCTATTACCAGCCCCAGTTATATTTCTTCCTCTTCTACCATTATCAAAAAGTGCATCAACTGCTTCTTGTAGCATACGTTTTTCATTTTGAATAATAATAGATGGAGCTCCCAAATCGATTAATTTTTTCAAACGATTATTACGATTAATAACTCTTCTATATAAATCATTTAAATCAGATGTAGCAAATCTACCACCATCTAATTGAATCATTGGTCTTAAATCTGGTGGGATTACAGGAATAACATCCATAATCATCCACTCAGGTTTATTTCCAGATTCTAGAAAAGCATTTAAAACATCTAATCTTTTAACTAAGCGAATTCTTTTTTGGCTTGTTGCATCTTTTATTTCATCAATTTCTTCTTTAATTTCAGAAACTTCTTTTTCCAAGTCAACTTGTTTTAATAATTCTTTAATTGCTTCAGCACCCATGCCTACTCTAAATGAATTACCATATTTTTCATAATAAGCACGGTATTCTTTATCAGAAATAGTTTGTTTCTTTTCTAATGGAGCACTACCTGGGTCTAATACAACATAACTTACAAAGTATAATACCTCTTCTAGGTCTCTTGGTGACATATCAAGAACTAAGCCTATTCTTGATGGAACACCTTTGAAAAACCAAATATGAGATACTGGAGAGGCAAGTTCGATATGCCCCATCCTCTCTCTTCTTACCTTGCTTCTTGTAACTTCAACGCCACATCTATCACAAACAATATTTTTGTAACGTAAACGTTTATATTTACCACAAGAACATTCAAAATCTTTTGTTGGACCAAATATTTTTTCACAATATAGTCCATCACGTTCTGGTTTTAAAGTACGATAATTAATTGTTTCTGCTTTCTTTACCTCACCATAAGACCATGAACGAATTTTTTCAGGTGAAGCAATACCAATTCTTAAACCTTCAAAATCATTGATATTCATTAAAAATCACCTTCCTTAAAATCATCTTCATCAAAATCTTCTTCTATTTCCATTGAATCAAAATTTTCATCTTCAAATTCATCTTCATCATCAAAGACCTCATTATCGTCAAACGATAAATTTTCATTAGCTTCTTCAGTGACAAAATCTGGAGCTGGAAGTAATCCTTCCTGATCTTCACTTTCTAAATCTTTCAATTCAGCAAATGTGCCATCTTCCAATTTAACTGTTATATCTAAACCTAATGCTTGGAATTCTTTAATTAAAACTTTAAAACTTTCAGGTAGTCCACTTGCTGGAAGTGGTTCGCCTTTAACAAGTGCTTCATACACCTTAACACGACCAACAACATCATCTGATTTAGTAGTCATCATTTCTTGTAATACATGAGCAGCACCATAAGCATAAAGTGCCCAAACTTCCATTTCTCCAAATCTTTGACCACCAAATTGAGCTTTTCCTCCAAGTGGTTGTTGTGTAACTAAACTGTATGGTCCTGTTGATCTAGCATGTAATTTATCATCTACCATGTGGTGTAATTTAATCATGTACATAACACCAACTGAAATACGATTATCAAAAGGTTCACCAGTTCTACCATCGTATAAAATTGTTTTCCCATCTTCATCTAATCCTGCTTCTTTCAAAGCATCAACAATCTCTTCTCTAGTAGCACCATCAAACGCTGGAGTTGCAACATGAATATTTAAATTCTTAGCTGCCGCACCTAAATGCATTTCAAGAATTTGTCCAATGTTCATACGAGATGGGACTCCAAGTGGGTTAAGTAATATATCGATTGGACGACCATCTTTTGTATAAGGCATATCCTCTTTTGGTAAAATTAATGATATAACACCTTTGTTACCATGTCTACCAGCCATTTTATCTCCGACTGATATTTTTCTTTTTTGAGCAATATATACTCTGACCATTTTAGAAACACCTGCTGGAAGTTCATCAGTATCTTCCTTAGTAAAGATTTTAATATCATGAACAATTCCTTCTCCTCCGTGAGGAACACGAAGTGATGTATCTCTTACTTCTCTTGTTTTTTCTCCAAAAATAGCATGTAATAATTTTTCTTCACTTGTTAATTCAGCCATACCTTTTGGAGTTACTTTACCAACTAAGATATCATCATCTTTAACAACTGTACCAATTCTAATAATACCATTTTCATCTAAGTTTTTACGAGCATCTTCACCTACATTTGGAATATCTCTAGTAAATTCTTCTGGACCTAGTTTAGTATCACGACATTCAATTTGATAATCTTCAATATGAATTGATGTATAAACATCATCGCTAACTAATCTTTCATTTAGTATTACAGCATCCTCGTAGTTATAACCATTAAAGTTCATGAATGCTACTGTAACATTTCTACCTAATGCCATCTCACCTTTATCAGTAGATGGTCCATCACCAATTACTTGCCCTTTACTTACTTTATCACCACATCTTACAATTGGTGTTTGGTGGTAACAAGTACCAGCATTACTTCTTTCAAATCCGTTTAAGTAATATGTTTCTTTTCCACCTTTTGTTTTAATTACTATTTTTTTACCATCAACATAATCAACTACACCATCAGAATTTGATATAACAACTGCACCAGAATCACGAGCAGATATTGCTTCGATTCCAGTTCCTACTAATGGAGCTTCTACTTTTAATAATGGAATTGCTTGACGTTGCATGTTTGAACCCATCAACGCTCTTTTACCATCATCATGTTCCAAGAATGGAATACCACTTGTTGTAATTGATATAACTTGTTGTGGTGACACGTCCATATAATCAACTTTATTTGATTCGATAAATATATTATCTCCTCTATAACGAACAGGAACTCGCTCCTCAATTATATGATTATTAGAATCCAATTTAATTGCTGCTTGAGAAATATGATAATCTAATTCTTCATCAGCAGTCATATAAGTTATTTCATCAGTTAATACACCATCAACTACCTTACGATATGGTGTCATAATAAAACCATAATCGTTTACTTTAGCATAAGAAGCTAAAGCTGTAATAAGTCCAATGTTTGGTCCTTCTGGAGATTCGATTGGACATAATCTACCATAATGTGATGGATTAACATCACGAACATCCATTCCCGCTCTATCACGAGACAAACCACCAGGTCCTAAACTAGATAAACGACGTTTGTTAGCTAACTCAGCAATTGGGTTTGTTTGGTCCATAAATTGTGATAACTGAGAAGAACCAAAAAACTCTTTAATTGCTGCTGTTAATGGTCTTATATTGATTAAAGATTTAGGAGTCACTTCATCTACTTCCTGAGTACTCATTCTATCTCTAATTACACGCTCAATTCTTGAAATACCAATTCTGAATTGATTTTGTAATAGTTCACCAACCTGTCTTACACGTCTATTTGATAAATGGTCGATTTCATCAAATGAACCAATTCCATCAAATAAATTTAAATAGTAAGATACCGATGCGTAAATATCAGAAATAGTTAATCTCTTAACATCAATTGATTGGTCATTACCAATAATTTTAACTACTTTTGTTTTATCTTTTTTACTATATACTTTAACTATTTGTACTTTATTATAAGTATCCAACTCTTCATTAACAGGTACCTCAACAATTCCATAACCATTAGCAAATACTTCTTTTAATTGTTCTAATACTTCTTTAGTTACTAGTGTATCTTTAGAAATTACAGTGTTACCTACTTTAATATCTTCAGCTAAAGTACAATCTAATAATCTATCAATTACATTTAATTTTTTATTGTATTTATATCTACCAACTTTAGCTAAATCATATCTAAAAGCATCAAAAAATCTTGTAATTAATTGATTTTTAGCACTATCAAGTGTTGATGGTTCACCTGGTCTTAATTTAGAATGAATATCAATTAATGATTCATCAGTATTTTTATTAGCATCTTTTTCAATAGTTTTTAATAGTAGTTCATTCTCACCATATAATGAAATAATATCTTCATCACTATTTAATCCGATTGCTCTTAAAAGAGTTGTAATAGGTACTTTTCTAGTTCTGTCGATTCTAACATAAATAACATCTCTAGCATCAACTTCATACTCTAACCAAGTACCACGAGTTGGTATAATTTGCGAAGCAATACTAACTTTTCCATTTTTTTTGTCTACTTCTTTTCCAAAATAAACACTTGGTGAACGAACTAATTGTGATACGATAACACGTTCTGCTCCATTTATAACAAATGTACCTGTATCTGTCATAATAGGCATATCACCTAAAAATATTTCTTGTTCTTTAACTTCCCCTGTTTCTCCATTAAATAATCTTGCTTGTACTTTTAATGGTGCTGCATAAGTTGCATATCTTTCTTTGCAACCTTTAATTGAATATCTTGGTTTATCAAAACTATAGTCACCAAATTCCAATGACAAATTTCCAGTAAAACTTTCTACTGGAAAAATATCCTCAAAAACTTCTTTGATTCCTTCGGTTATAAACCAATCATAAGATTTTTTTTGAATTTCTAATAGATTAGAAAGTTCAATTGCATTTTTTGTTTTAGCATAATTTCTTCTTTCACGATAATCGCCGTATTTTTTGATTGTGTATGCCACTTAATCACCCCTATAACCTATTTTAAGTCCTAAAAAAGGACATGCTACCAATTTATAATTTTATCAGAAATACCACAATATGTCAATTGGTTTTAAAGTTTTTTGCTGTTTTTTGCTTCAATTATATAAAAACCTTTATTTTTATTTATAACATTTGCTTCATACTTATTATTTAAATCTTTTAATATACTTTTAGCGCCTTGGTCTTTATTTACGACTAAATACATAATACCATTGTCTTTTAAATGTTTTTTTGCTTCAAATAGCAATTCATATAATTTATTTTTACCTACTCTAATCGGTGGATTAGTTACAATATAATCATATTTTTTAGTTATGTTTTTAAATCCATCACTTTCAAATACGTTAACCTTAGCATTGTTAAGTTCACTGTTTTTTATGGCTAAATCCATACTTCTTTTGTTTATATCAACCATATCAACATTTCCAGATTTAGCTAAATATATTCCAATTGGACCATATCCACAACCTAAATCTAGAATATCACCTTCTAGATTCGGAATACTTTCTAAAAGAGTTCTTGTTCCAAAATCTAATCCTTTTTTAGAAAAAACTCCATTATCAGTGTAAAAGGAATATGAAATGTTATTTATTTTAACATTTATTTTTTTCACTTCACTTTTAACAGTATTATCATTGCTGAAATAATAACTCATAAAATATCACTTCTTAACTCTTTTAAAAGTTAAATGTTTTTCTACATTTGTTTTTTCTGGTATTGCAACTCTAAAGTTGCCTTTATTATTTCCAATTGTTCCAACAAGCACACAAGATAAAATAACAGCTAATGCTTTTTTTGTAAATTTAATTTTCATTTTATTCTCCCTTAACTAATGTTTTGGAATTTTCTTTATAAAAACCTTTAACAATTTGTTCTAATTCTTTTAAATCTTTTACACTATAATTTGTTTGAATTTTATTTAAACCAACTAAATAATCTTTTAAATTAACTTTAGTAACTATATTTGTGTTCAAATCAATTTTGTCATTATAAATACAAGAATCAGTAAATACATCATAATATCTTAATGTTTTTTCATCATTAAAATCTGTAAAATTTATTTCTTTTGCAAAATATATACTATCAGTATTCGTAGTTGAAACATGAACTACTAAAACTTTTATATCACATGCATCTTCATATGAAATATTACCAGTAAGTTCATTTTGTTCTTCAACAATCTCGTATTCAAATCCTGTATTGCTAGAAACAGCACAACCACACATCGAAGTCACAAGAGTTACTGATAATAAACTAGCTATTAACCGTTTATTTATTTTTAAATTTCTCATAAAAATCCCTCTACATTTAAAAACGCATTAAGCCCATACTAAATTTTAGTATAGGCTAAATATTATTATAAATTAATTATTTTAATTCTACAGTTGCGCCTGCTTCTTCGAATTGTGCTTTTAATTGATTTCCTTCGTCAGCAGAAACATTTTCTTTAACAGCTCCACCGTTATCAGCGATATCTTTAGCTTCTTTTAGTCCTAATCCTGTAATATCACGGATTAATTTGATAACAGCGATTTTGTTAGCGCCAGCAGATGTTAATGTAACAGTAACTGTACTTGGTCCTTCATTTGCAGCTTCAGCAACTGGTGCAGCGGCTACAGCTACAGCACTTGGATCAACACCAAATTCCTCCTTCATTAAATCTACTACTTCTTTGATTTCTAAAAGTGTCATTTCTTTTAATGAATCAATAATTTCTTTTGCACTTAATTTTGCCATATTATTCTCCTCCTTCTAAATTTTTACTATGTAAATCTAAACAAATTGCAAAATCTCTAACAATTCCAAGCATACCAGATGCCACCATTGTAAGTAATCCTTCTCTTGATGGGATAGTTGCTAATTGTTTTAATGTGTCGATATTTGCTACTTCGCCATCGACAATTCCAACTTTAAGTTCCAAAGCTTGATGTTTTTTTGAAAAATCACTAAGAGTTTTGATAGGGGCAACAGCATCCTTACCAAAAGCAATAGCTTTAGGCCCTTCTAGTGTTTCGTTAAGTTCAATTTCTAAATCTTTTAATGCTCTTGTTACTAATGTATTTTTGTAAACTTTGAAATCTGAATCAGTTTCTCTTAACAATCTTCTTAATTCATTTGTTTCAGATACGGTTAATCCTTGATATTCAAACCATACAACTGAACTTGAGTTTTTAATTTTATCAGAAATTTCATTAACAACATTTTGTTTTTGTTCAATTATTTTTTGATTTGCCATATTACACCTCCTTAATGTATACCGCAAATTAAAACTCCCACTTACCGCAGGAGTTAAAAAATCTTTTTAATTTCCTCGGTAGGTAATTAAGCTTACGCTCCTACTGTCTACGGCACAACACAATAATTATAACATATTATTTTTTATTTGTCAAAAGAATTTATATCAATTTTAATTCCAGGTCCCATTGTAGCTGAAATACTTACATTTTTTACATAAGTTCCTTTAACAACTGATGGTTTTGTTTTTTGAATTAATTTAACAAATTCTTTGATATTTTCAACTAATTTGTGATTATCAAAACTAACTTTACCAACTATTACATGAACATTTCCATAAGAATCAGTTCTATATTCAATACGTCCTTGTTTAACTTCATTAACTGCTTTAGCAACATCTAATGTTACTGTTCCAGTTTTAGGATTTGGCATTAATCCTTTTGGTCCTAATACTTTACCTAATTTACCTAATTGAGGCATCATATCAGGTGTTGCAATTAACACATCAAATTCAAACCAATTTTCTTTTTCGATTTTTTCAAGTAAATCAACATCACCTACATAATCTGCTCCGGCTTCTTTTGCCTCTTTGGCTTTATCACCTTTAGCGATTACTAAGATTCTTTTTGTTTTACCTGTTCCATGTGGTAAGCAAATTGTACCACGCAATTGTTGGTCAGCTTTTTTAGTATCAAGATTTAAATTCATAGCAAGTTCAACTGATGAATCAAACTTAGCATATGAAGTTTTTTTAACTAAAGAAACTGCTTCTTCTAAAGTATATAGTTTGTTTTTTTCAACTAATTTAGCTACTTCAGCATATTTTTTTCCTTTTTTCATATTTCCTCCTTATGTGGTATTAGTGGAATTCTAAAGTGCGGATTTCCTTCCACATAGGTTAACCTATGTTAGTCTTTAATTTCAATTCCCATATTAAGTGCAGTACCTTCGATAGATTTGATTGCTTCATCTACGCTATATGCATTTAAATCTGGTAACTTAATTTCTGCTATTTCCTTAACTTGTGCTTTTGTAAGTGAACCAACTATTTGTTTTGAACCTTTAGTTGAACCTTTTTGTACATTAGCAAATTTTTTGATTAAGAATGGTGCTGGTGGAGTCTTGATTACAAAATCAAAACTACGATCATCATAAATTGATATTTCTACTGGTAGAATATCACCCATCTTATCTTTTGTAGCATCATTATATTTTGTACAGAATTCTTGTAAATTGATTCCTGCTGGTCCTAGAACAGTACCTACTGGTGGTGCTGGTGTTGCTTTTCCAGCTGGAATTTGTAATTTAATTTTTTTAGTTACTTGTTTTGCCACGAAAACACCTCCTTTTTTTCGCGTTGTGGTAAAATGATTATCCGCTTATTATTATAAATCTCCCACTACATCTATATAAATAATATATAGCCTATTAATAATATCATAAATTTTATAATTTGTAAATACTTTAAGCCTTACTTATTTGTGTAAATTCTAATTCAACATTAGTTTCTTGTCCAAATAAATCTAGGGCAACTTCAACTATTTGTTTTTCTAAATCAATCGTTTTGATTTTACCATACATATTAGCAAATGGTCCATCAGTTACTTTAACCATATCATCAACTTTTAACTCGTTTTCAATGTCAAATCTACTCATTCCCATGCTACCTAGTATCTTATCAACTTCAGCCGGTGTCAATGGAAAAGGTTTTGCTCCCTTACCACTTGAACCGATAAATCCAGTTACTCCCGGAGTATTTCTTACAACAAACCATGCTTCATCAGTCATAATCATCTCAACTAAAATGTAACCAGGAAACATCTTTTTAACTTTTTCTTTTTTTACGCCATCTTTAAATTCGATTTCTGTTTGTTCTGGAACAACAACTCTAAAGATATAGTCTTCTAGCCCCATCGTACTAGCACGCATTTCCAATTTTTCTTTAACTTTATTTTCATGACCTGAATAGGTGTTTACTACATACCATTCTTTTTCCATTATGCCACCAACATCTTTAATCCAGCGATTATTAAATTAATTAGTGTAAAATAAAGTCCAAAGAAAACGATAAATGATAATGCGGCTACTGAATATTTAGCCATTTCTTTTTTTAAAGGCCAACGAACATTTTTCATTTCTTTTTTTACGCCATCAAAGAAACTTTCTTTTTTTTCTATTTTTTTACTTGTGTTTTTAGGACTCTTTTTTGAAGTCTTTTCTTTTTCCATAATTCACCTCTACATTATATGCTCTTTTATCAAAATAAAAACACTTTTTAGTGCTACTAAAATAATAACACACATTTAAAAAAGTGTCAATCTATTTTCATAAATTTAATCAAAATAATCTAGAATATTTTTAATCTTAACTTTTATTCTTTGAATTGTATTATCTATCGCTTTAGGACTTTTGTTTAATCTTTTAGCAATTTCTTTATAATCATATCCTTTTAACTTCAAATGAAACACTTCTTGTTCTAATTTAGTTAAATCTTTATTTATCTGTTCTACTAGTAATTTATCATCTTCTAAATTAGTAACCACAGTTAGTGGTTCTAGGCTCCTGTCAGCTAAGAATTTATCCATTGAATTATCTTCTTCTAAATCATAAGAAATTGCTTCACTTAAAACCTTGTTTTTATCTCTTCTAAAACTTCTTATATAATTTGCTATTCTTCTTTCAATACACAACTTAGCAAATGTACCAAAATTAGCATTTTTACTATCATTGTAATTAGTAATCGCACTATTTAAGGCTAGCATTCCTTCTTGCACTAAATCATTTAAATCGAAAGTACCATCTTTCGGTTGATATTTTTTGGCAATACTTACAATCAATGGCCGATATTTATACAATAATATTTCATTAGCATCTTCATTTTGACCATAAATATAATCTAATAATTCAAAATCATTAAAATCTTTATAATTCAAAAAATCACCTTCTTTGTCTTAATATTTCAAATAAAAGTACACCTGCTGCTACTGAAGCATTTAGGCTATTAACTTGTCCATTCATTGGAATTGTTGCAATAAAATCGCAATTTTCTTTTACTAGTCTACTTATACCTGCTCCTTCGTTTCCTATAACAATTGCTACTTTTCCATTATAATCAAGTTCTTTATAATCAGTTCCTATCATATCTGTTCCTATAATCCAATATCCTTTTTTCTTTAAAGTTTGAATTGCATTGTTTAGATTAGTGACTTGAGCAATTTTAACTCTTTCTATAGTTCCAACACTTGTTTTAACAACTGTTCCGTTAATTGATACACTTCGATTTTTAGGTATTATTATATTGTCAAATCCTGCTGCTTCACAAGTTCTTATAATAGCCCCTAAATTGTGTGGATCTTCTAAGTGGTCTAATATTACTATAACATCGTTATCTAAATCATTCAATTCAAAATATTTATAGTCTTCTACTTCTCCTACTATTCCTTGATGATTACCACTAACCATTTTGTCTAATTCTCTTTTATTTAAGTATTTAATAGGGACATTTATATTTTTTACTAATTCACTATTTTTTAAACTATCTTGAATATATACTTTTTTTAAATTCTTATAATCTTTTATAACATTTCTTCCATATACATACATACTTATTCTCCTTCAATTATTTTACTAACAAATAATAGGTTAATCAAATAATCAATTCTATTAAAATCATTATTTAAATATAGATGACCAAAGATTGCTTCTAATCCTGTTGCAATTTTATAAGTTATTATAGAAGTATTTTTGGGTTTATGATTGCTTTTATGGTTTTTGGCTCTTTTGAAAATAGAAATTTCTTCTTCATTTAATATATCATTTTCTAACAAGTAAGTTACAAACTTTGCTTGTCCTTTAGCACTAACATATTTAATTACTACTTTTTGTATTTCATTAACATTACCTAAACTGATAAAATGATTTCTTACTTTTAACTCGTATATTGAATCACCAATATACGCTAGTACTAAAACATTCATTTAAATCTATCAAATGTTATATTTTTAAAATAACCATTTCTTACATCATTCATAATAACGTTAACTACTTTATCATAATCAATTTCTCCACCTTTTATTAAGCAACCTCTTTTTTTACCTATTAGAGTATATATATCATCATCAATTTCATCAATATTATATCTTTCTTTTAATTGTTCTTTATAATATTTACTTAAAACATCTATTATATGATTGCAAACATCATACAAAGGCAATATGTCTTCTTTAATTGCTGATAAACTAGCAAGATTTAAAGCAACAGTATTTTCTTCTAATTTTGGCCATAAAATACCTGGTGTGTCTAACAATTCTAATTGTTCGTTTATTCTAATCCAGTTTAATTGTTTTGTAACACCTGGCTTATTTCCAACATTAACTGCCTTCCTACCAACAAGTCTATTAATTAAAGTACTTTTACCAACATTTGGAATTCCTAATATAGCAACCCTTATTTTACGCATTTTCATACCTTTTTCTTCTCTTTTTTTTATTATTGGTTCAGCTACTTTTAGTGTTAGGTCAATCAAAGGTTTTAATGAGTTGTTGCTTTCTAAATTAAGAGCAATTACATTATAACCATTTTGTTTATAATAGTTAATCCATTTATTAGTTTCTTTTGTATCACATAAATCATATTTAGTTAAAATCAAGATTTTAGGTTTATTTTTGATTATGTCATCAACATTTTTTATTTTTGAAGAATATGGCATCCTTGCGTCAATTACTTCATAATATACATCAATTAAATTGTTTTGTTCAATTAACTGCCTTTTTGTTTTAGCCATATGTCCTGGGTACCAGTTTATATTTGACTTATTTTCATTATTCATTATTTTCACCTACTTTATTTATTATTATAAAAATGAATCAACCTCATTAGTTCTATTTTTCATTTTCTTTTTTTAATACATGTCCTTTTAATTGCTTTCTTTATCCTTAATTTTTATATTTACAGAATCAACATTAAATGTATTTGATATTTCATCAAATATCTTAGAATTATTTGTCATATTGATATATCTCATCTTCATAATATTATCAGTTATTTCATATTTATCATCAGTACATAATATTTCGTAATTAATACCTGTATCTTCATAAACTCTATTAATATCATAAAAACCATTCTTTAAATAAAAGTTTTTGTGGCTAATACTTATACTATCATTTGGTTCATCAATCGACAAAAATAATAATTGATATTTTTCTATTAAATCACTTAATATTTTAGAACCATAGTTTTTATTTCTCAAATTTAATTCTACCGCTAAATACATAAGATAATATGCATTAGCACATTTAACAATATAACACATTCCAATAAATTTGTCATTATCAATAACTGCATATAAATCAGAATTGTTTTCTTTAGAACACTCTTCTAGTATCCAAAAAGGAAATCTTTCATCTTTTGGAAAAGCTTCTAAATACAATTTTTCTATTTCATCCATATATTTGATGTTATTTATATATTTTAAATCCATATTGCCTATTTCACTTTCTAATCTACTAGTTCTAATTCTACTTCTATCTGCTTCATTGGTTTATGCATATAAACTGAGAATCATTTGATATTTGTTTCAACATCCACTATAAATGTACATCTTTTATTTAACTATTGAATGAATATATCATATTTATTCTCATTTATAAAACGCTCTTCATTTAAAGCAAAATCTTTTGTCATATATTCTTTTAAAATTTTGTAGCCCATATTCTAAATTCTGTTGCTTTTTTCGAATTAATTCTATAGCCCACAGCAATTATAGCATCTAAACTATAAATAGTTGTGTTATAGTTTTTTCCGTCATCAGCAGTTAACGAGCATTTCTCGGTAACTGATTTTTTGTCTAATTCTTTTTCTTCAAATATATGTTTCAAGTGTAAACTTATATTATCTGTAGAACATTCAAAAACTTTTGACATTCCTTTTTGCGATAACCATAAAGTTTCATCTTTATAAATAGCATCTACTATAATATTACCTTCACTATTTTTATATATAATTAATTTATTATTTCCATCAATACTCTCCTTTCCTTTAGTTTTTCATAAGTCATACACTTATCAATTTATGTTTGTCTTATTTTCATTCATTTGGTTCAATCCCTTTATATTCTAAATAATTCAACTATTATTTTAGGAATAACTTCATTTCTTATTTTATGTCTATATTCATTTTCTTCTTCAGTTCTACCACTATATAATGACTTATTTAACACTGTGTTATCAGATATACAAAAAAGTGCAGTTACATTTATATTTAATAATTCATTGCATTTAAATAGATTAGCTGTTTCCATTTCTATAGTTTTTGAACCTAACTCTATAATTTTATCAATATGATAAAATTGTGCAAACACTGTATCAACACTAAAATTAGGGACATTATGATATTTAATATTTTCCTTTTTTAAAATACCAATCAATTTATTAGTAAAGTCTTTAGATGGGTACTTTTTCTTTAAAAATTCATCTTCTAAATTTCTATTTAAGTATCTTGAAGCCCCGTCTCCACATATTGAATATTCAGGAACGACAATGTCTCCTATTCTAATATTTTCATCTAGTGATCCTGCAGATCCTAAGAATACTAAGTTCTTACATTTCGTTACACCTAAAGATAATATAAAATCCATTATACCAGGAGCACCTATACGTTTCAATTCTATATATGAAAAGGAAAGATCATCTTTATAAAAATTATAAACTTTTTCAGATACTTGTTCTATTTTAAAATTCATATTATCAAATATATCATGACTCCACCAAGGTGCTATTACAACATTTTCTTGAATTTTTTCATATCCTTTTCGAATCTTTATATCTTCTTCAGTTGTACCATACTTTAAATGGGAATTTATTAAATCACTATAATTCATTATTTCACCTCTTTTTTATAAGTGTTGCATAGGAATACCAACCTCTAAATGCTAACACTAAATTTCATTATTTTTAGCTATTTTGTTAATTTATATAATTTTTTACATTAAATATGTAAGATGTTAATCCTCACAAATCCTTATTTTATAGGCATTTTTATAAAGTATTGCAAAAAGTGTTACCACCATATTTACTACGTTTCGAATATATACCAATTGTATTTGTTTTATCACACCACTCATTAACACTAAGTGTAAATGTATGAAGCTCATCCTCATTTTTAAACCCGTCGAATTCGACGAAATTAAAATTTGGATTATATATTGATTCCCAAGCCCCTAAAAATTCTAGAGTAATCCTATTTTTTAACCAATTTTTTATAATATCATCTGATGAAGATTTACCTTCTTTAAATTTCGTAAAATCCGAAATACAAATATAATCATTATCATTCATATTTGCTATACTAACTTTAACGTTTTGAACTTCAATTATTTTATTTGCCATATATTCGCCTCTTTTCTTTATTTTGCTATAAATTTTATAGGGGCACAAAGTCGTAATCACATTTCTAATTCCTATCATAAATATTATTAAAATCCCTATATTTTTATCATTTTTTAGTAATTTTAACATATTTTCAACGAAAACATGCAAGATCTAAATTTTAAAAAATCTTTATTTATAAAGGCTTTCTAAGTTGTTGCAATAAATCGTAATCAACCAGTTGATATTTGTTTTATTATCATTCATTTTCATCACTTCTTTCAACTTTTTCAAGTTCAATTAAATATTTATCAAAATCTGATTCATATAATTTATCTTGAATAATTCTATATTTTTCAAATTCAGTTATTGCTTTATCACACGCTATTTTATGTGATATTTTACCAGCATCTTGTAATATTTCTCTATCAGTAAGTTTTAAGAATTCATCTAATTTATTAGCCCAATCTTCCATAGTCATAGGTAAATGCCTTATTGCTCTACTTTCTGCTAAGTCAAGATAAGCAGATACAATTCTCCTTAATGAATATAACTCTTCTTCAGTTAAATAATTTTTAGCAATAACAACATCACTTTTGATAATTTTACCATTTGGTGATGCCTCCCAATTAGTAAGTCCCATATGTTCTTTCTTAGAATCTGCCCTATTATATATAATTTCTGCTGCAGTATTGCCAGTTACAGAATAGTGCATTTTATTTTGAACTTTTTTAAAAAATTCCAAAGTTGTTTTTGAGTTTCTATCATAATCAATACTTGTAGCATATATATCAGTTATTTTTTGGTAAAATCTTCTTTCAGAAAGCCTTATTTCCCTAATTCGTTCAAGTAATTCATCGAAATATTTTTCCGTTAAAATGGAACCACCTTTTTTTAGTCTTTCATCATCCATTGCAAAACCTTTAATAGTATATTCTTTCACTATTTCATTAACCCATTTTCGAAATTGAACTGCACGTTCATTATCCACTTTAAAGCCAATTGCTATAATCATTTGCAAATTATAATGAACTACATCCCTTGATACTTCCCTATTTCCTTCCTTTTGAACTATTCGAAATTTTCGAATAGTTGATTCTTCTTTCAATTCATTATCATTATATATTTTTTTAATATGATAATTTATTGTATTTATTTCTACATTATAGAGAGTTGATAACATTTTTTGAGTAAGCCAAATATTTTCATGTTCATATCTTACTTCAATTGCTTCTTTATCAGTTCCGGTTGCTGCAATAAAAGTTAGATATTCAGCAGCGCTTGATCTAATCGTAATACTATTTTTTTTCATAAAATGACCTCCATTATTTATCATAAATGTTTCTTTATGTCGTTCTCACCTGATTTTCCTTATAATTTTTATTGATTTTTTTGGAAAAATGTAAAAAGGAATTTAATTAAAAGTCTTATAAAGTAAGAGCTTAAACGAATGTTTATACAAGTCGTTCTTTACCAAGAAATGGAAACCTTTGAAAAACTTTTTTGACTATCATTATTTTTCTTTTCTGCTCTGATTTTTCTTTTTTGGTACATATCCATTTTAATCACTTCCTTTTTATTTTAATTTTTTACCATAATATTCAACATCTATTTCTGTTCCATCTGGATATACTTCTTTAGCATTTTTAATATGTTCTACAAATCCATAATGTTTATATATCTCTTTGTTTCTTATTTCTTCTGGTTCTACTCCTAATGTTAATACAGTATAACCTTTATTTTTTAAATCTTCTTCCATAAATTTATACAATATAGAAAAATATCCTTTTCCTTCGTATTCTTTGTTAGTTCTAAAAGCAGTCAAGTATGCAGTTGTATCATCTACTAATTTATTACTATTTTGAACAATATCACTAGTTAATACAGCAGTGGCCTCACATATTATTTGGTCATTAATTATTCCATAGTAAGGAATAATTTTACCATTTTTATAATTTTTAATGTTTTGTTCTTTCCAAATAATCCAATTTCCTTTTTTGGTTGCCACCGATATTTCATAATCCCATTTTTTATTCATTTCTTCAATAGTAGCAATTTTACATATATAGTTTTTCATTAATTTCACTTCCTTGTAATATCAGATGAATTCATCATTTTTCCTCTTTATTTTCATTTAAATATCTATTATAAAATTCATCCATTGAAGAAATGTATTTTTGATCTTGTATAACTCTAAATTTTTCATATTCTTTTTCTGCTTTTTCTACGGCTTCTTTATGAGATATACTACCACTATTATTTAATATTTCTTTTCTTCTAAATTTTAATAAATCATCAGTTGCATTTATCCAATCCTTCATTGTCATAACATGTCTTTGTTTTGCTTCATCCTCTGCAAATACCAAAAATAAATTTGTTAAATCTTTCAAATTATTCATTTCTTCTTCGTTTAAATAATTCTTTGCAATAATTACATCATACTTATATATTAAACCATCAGGAGAATTCTTCCAATTAGTTAGTCCAATATATTTTTCTTTCAAATTTGCTCTATTATATATAATTTTATTAACTAGCAATTAAAACTAAACTCAGTTAATTATACCATAAAAAAGATAGATTTAATAGTCTATCCTTGATTTCACATTGATATTTTCACATAAATCATATTAAAAGTTTTTATTTATCTTTTCTAAACAACTCCATTATTATGTTAGGAATAACTTTTTCTTTAACCATATGTTTATATTCCTTTTCTAAATCTGTTCTTCCACTATATAAAGATTTATTTAAAACAGCATTATCAGAAACACAAAACAAAGCTGTCATATTTATATTTAAAATATTATTACATTTAAATAAGGCAGATGTTTCCATTTCAATTGTTTTTGCTCCATACTTTATAATTAGAGGCAAGATGAATAAATTGAGCAAATATTGTATCGACAGTATAATTTACAACATAATGATATTTTACATTTTCATACTTTTCTACGATTTTTAACAATTTATTTATATAATCTTTCGATGGTTCTTCTTTCTTTCCAAATTCATCTTCCAAATCAACATTCAAATATCTAGATGCTCCCTCACCACAAATTGAACATTTTGGAATAACTAAATCTCCTATATTAATACTATAATCAAGTGAACCAACCGAACCTATAAATAATAAATTTTTACATTTTGTAACACCTAAACCAAGTGTTTCATCCAAAATAGCAGCTGCTCCAATAAGTTTCAATTCAATAAAAGAAAATTCAAAATCAGCTCCATAAATGTTATATATTTTTTCGTTTATTTTTTTGATTTTAACATCAAAACTAGCAAACATTTCATGTCCCCACCAAGGTGCGATTACAACATTTTCAAGTATATTTTCATAACCATTTCTCTTAATTATATCTTCTTTTGAATTTCCATATTTTAAATGAGAATTTAACAAATCTTCGTATTTCATATAAAACCACCTATAATCATTTCAAATTTTTTTATTATCATAAGTCATATAACCAGTTAACAATTGAATTAAACCTATTATAAAATAAGTTATTGATAAAATATTTAATGGAAGAATAATAAATTGAATAGTAATCCATAACATCAAAGTAAAACCAATTATAGTTCCTAAAATAATTCCTATTTTTTTATAAGTAGGTATGCAGCTATTAAATTAGTTATTCCATTAACTATTAATAAACAAATACCAGAAAATGTATAATTTTTAAATAATATTTCACTAAATGGTAAAACTTTAAAATAAGGTAACATAAACTCCATTTGTAATGTTTCTCCACTTATCATATTTAAGTTTCCATAAAGTGCTCATAAAGAAACAAATAAACACCAAAACATTAAAAATTTCTTTGTTATTTTATACTTCTTATACTTTTTAATTAATGATTTGTTTTTTCTTACTAATGTAATTCGTCAATAAAATAAATAATAAACTAAACAATACAATTACAAATCCATTTTTTAATAATGATTTTATTAAAGTAGGATTAAATGCTTCAATTGTTTTAATAATCTCATTGTTAGAAACATAGTAATAAGTTGGAAAAATATGCGCTATTTTTAAAGCATAATCTGGCATATATTCTACTGGTACAAAACAACCACATAAGAATGATGAACCTAAAGCTACTACATTTATAATTCCTGCTATAGCATTTTTATTTTGAGTAATATTTCCAATTAAATATCCTATACACAAACTTGCAATAGTAAATACAAACGAATTTAAAATATATGCTAAACCATTAGAAGTAAATATTGTGTTTTTAAATAATATAATACTTAATAACATATATAATAGCCACATTCCAAAAATAACAATAGATAGAGTTCCTAGCACAATTCTATCATATTTTTTATAATCAAAACTACTTATAATTGTTCTTTTCTTTACTTTTTCCTCTTTTATACTTGCTAAAATCATACTAATACAATAAACAGAACCTGCTAAAAGAGCATAATTTAAAAAATTAAAATATCTTGTCATACGTTCTAATTTTGATGTTTCTAGTTTTGTTTTTATCTCAACGTTTGCATCTAATTTTAGAAGATTATTTACATGATTAATTAACTCTTCATCGCTGTAATAATCTTTATAAATAAGAACTGTTTTTATATATTTTTCAATTAACATTTTAGTATATGAAGAGGCCTCATCACCACTTGCTTTATATTCTAATGTAACATTATTAGAAAGTAAATTTTCTCCAAAATCCTTTGGAATATAAACAACCATATTTATACTTCTATAAAATAATGCATCATCTATATTTTTAGGAGCTAGATTTTTAATTATACAGTGTTTATCCATATAATCTATAAAATCATTAGTTATTAAACTATCATCTTCATTTACAATAGCAATACTTGGTTTTGACTCTAAAAAAGATGTTTCATTATTAGATGTTTGATTAATAAAAGTAATCATAACAAGCATAAATGTATATAAAATAAGCATTCCTTTAAGTTTATTTAATATTTTTAAAATTGTTTTAAATACTATCATATTGTTCCCTCCTTAAACTGAAGAAAGAAATTACTAAACAAATAATTACAAAAATTATTAAATATATTAAATCTCTGAAATATCTGTCTAAAGTGTTGTAATAATAAAGTGAATAAAATCCATCAGTTATTAAATTGTTAGGATTAATAAGATTTACTATAGGAACATTTGTATCGATTACATATTTTAATGTAACTCCTGTCATTCCTGATAACACTGATAAAAACATACTTATAGCAATAATAATACCAGTTTTAGCGCCTTCACTCAATTTAAATACCGACGCTACTAAAACACCAAGTGAGATTCCTGCTAATGAGCCTATCATTGAAAGTAATATGACAAGTAACATGTTATTTCCAAAATCAACTTTAAGTACAAATAATAAAAACAACAAAAGAATTGATAAACCAAGCAAACTCACAATATAACTTCCAATTAAAGAACTTAAAACTATTGTACTTTTTTTGTTAGGAGAAACAGAAATTCTTTTTCCTTTATTACTCATGTTAGCTAAACAATTATTTATAGAAGTTAGACCTAACATTCCTGTATACATACAAGCCATAGCGATTAAAGTATAGTATTCTATTGTCATATAACTTAGATTAGAACTAGATAAAGAATTTAGACTAACTTCTTGACTATTTATTTTAGTTAATATATTATTAACAATTTCAGTAGTATCAAAAGAATAGTTACCATTTGAAGTTTCTTTTTCAATTTCTTTTAAAGATAAATCTTCAACTATTTTTTTATTTTGTTTAATTTCTTGAATGACAAATTTTATAATTGTTTGATTAGAACCATTTTCTTTAATAACAACTTTAACATCATCGCTAATAACCACATAACCTTCGATTTCCGATTCATCTAATAATCTATTTGCTTCTTCTTCATCCACATATTTAAGATTAAATAACCGAGCATCGCCAGTTGATAATTTTTCTAGTGTTTCTTTATATATCTCTTGTTCTTTTGAATTATCATTTGAAACAACAGCAATAGAAAAAACTTTTAACATTTCATCTTTTTCAATATTTGAAAATGCCATATTAAATAATAAACCTAAAATAATCGGAAAAGCAAAAGTCCAAAATATTAATACTTTATTTTTAAATAATATTTTAATAGTATACTTTAAATTATGAATAAACATTAGTCTCTTAATCCCTTTCCTGTAAGTTTTAAGAAAACATCATTTAAAGTTGGACCAGATGTATAAACTTTTTCCTCTATATTAGCTTGTTTTTTTAATTCTTCACTTGTTCCTTCAGCTATTATTTTTCCTTTATCCAAAATAATTATTCGATTACACAGTATTTCTACTTCTTCCATATAATGCGTTGTATATATAATTGTTGCTCCATTATCTCTTAATTTTTTTATTCCATCTAAAATATTATTTCTACTTTGTGGGTCAACAGCAACAGTTGGCTCATCCAAAAAAATCAATTCTGGTTTATGAGCAATACCACAAGCTATATTAAGTCTTCTAAGTAGACCTCCTGATAATTGGCGAGGTAGGTAATTTTTAAATTCTTTTAATCCAACTAGTTCAATTGCTTCATTAACATATTGTTTTCTAAGATTTTTATTTTCGATATATAAACCACAAAAATAATTAATATTATCATAAACACTTAATTCATCAAATACTGAAACATCTTGAAATATTACTCCTATTTTAGATTTTATATCATAAGAATCTGGCTTCATTTCACTACCAAATATTTTTATACTACCACTTTGTTTTTTTAATAAAGATAATATACAATTAATAGTTGTACTCTTTCCACTACCATTAGGACCTAGTAAACCTAATATTTCTCCTTTATATAAATTAAACGATAAATTGTCAACTGCTTTTTTATTTTTATATTCTTTAGTTAAATTTTTAACTTCAATAACTTTTTCCATAAAATCTACATTTCCTCTTTTCTTTTTAATTTGTTTTTTAAAACATTATCTAATACTTCTCTTTTTATATTTCCTTTTTGAATTTCAAATAATAACATTGAAATATATTGTTCTTCTAATAGTTTTTCAATTTCTTCTTTTGTAAAATTACAAGTATTATTAGCAACTAAATTAGCAATACCATTTACATATAACCACATTTTTAAATGAAAATTTTTAGCCTCTTTTTTTGATAATCCAGTTTGATTAGATATAGTTTCCCATATTTTATTTGACGAACCTTTTAAATCTATAAAACACAAGGCTTGCTCATTTGACTTGCTATTGAATAATATTTTAAATAATATCGGTTCTTCTTTGGCAAACCTAATATAATTTACTCCTATATCTTTATATGCAATTTTATCATAATTACTCTTAAACATAGCGTCATCAAATATTCTTGATATTTCTTTTAATGCATCTTTTCGCATTTCTTCCATATTCGAATAAATATAAAAGATTGGTTGAGTTGAACAATTTAATTTTTTTGCTACACCCCTTGCATTTAAGCTTTCTAGCCCCTCTTTTCTAATAATTTCTACACTAGCTTTTATTATATCTTCTCTATTTATTTTTTTAATTGCTGGCATTAAAAGCCTCCTTTATATAACTATTGTTATTTATAACGTATGTTATTATTATATAATGTTTAAACTTTTTTGTAAATAAAAAAGAAAATATTTTAAAATATTTTTTTATAACCACCAATTCCAAGAATGTCAGAACGATAAGCTATTTGCAAAATCATACAAACTATAAATGTAATTGAAACCAATAATATAAATCCTATTAATAAACCACTACCAAAGTCGCCAAAACTACTTGTTTCATTGCCACCAAAAAATGTAGATGATAAATATAATAAGTTACCTAATATAATTAAAGATATTCCTGTTTTTAATTTTTCATAAGAAACTTTCTTTATTTATATTTACATTATAACACAATAAAACAGATTTAAAATAATTTAAATCTGTTAAAATTACTATCTACTAAAACCACTACTATAATTGTTTAAGTTAAAACCATTTTGAATAGCAATTTCTATTAATTCATAGTCATTTGCTTGCTCTATTTTAGACAAATCAACAATAGCCATACTATTACCATTAAATAAAGCGGTCCCAAAATAATCAATTAAATCATTTCTTAACTTTTCAACGTTTATTTCCATATAATTACCTAATCAACTTTCTTAATTTTTATTCCTACAACACCATATTTATTTTGTTCTTCAATTGAATAATATTCTTCCATATCGTGATATGACGCTAAAGCATCTTTATCATAACCTAAAGATATTTTATCAAAATGTTTATATAGTTCTTCAAAATTAGGATATAAATATAATGCCTCTATTAAAACTGTCATTTTCTTTTCAGTACTAATATTAGTAAACTCAATTAAATCATTAACTTTAAGTTTTCTTCTTTTTTCATCATATAATCTTAATTCGATTTTTTTACTACCATTTTCAATAAGTTCAAATGGTTCGTTATTTAATTTCATATTGTGTTTCATAAAATTTCTCCTATTTTTAAATAAAAAGAAGCAAAATTACGCTTCTTTATAATTTCCGGTTGGAACATATTTGTTATTAATTAAATCAGTATCATTTGCTGACTTGCTCCATTTAACATCGCTACCTGCTTCTTTAACTAATGTTCTAGTTCTATAACGATATTTTGTAACAGATTTGTAGATTGGGTCACCATTTACATATTCGTAAATTGGTTCTTGTTTTTTAACTTCTACTTTTTCAACTGTTTGGGTTGGAGCTTTCTTTTCAATTACTTTAACACATTTAGTTCCTTCTTTTGTATATCCTGGATAAGATGCACAACTATAACTATAACCGCCTTGTACATAATTACGTGTATAAACATCGTATACTCTTTCAGTTACTGTTTGACATATATTGTTACAATCTAAATGATCATATGAATTAACTAAAGTATATTTAGTAGTTGTAGTACTATATTTAAATGAGTTAGTTACTCTTGCAGTACCTGAATATGTCCAATCAGTATAGTATCCACTAGTAGATGTCTTAACTGCATCTTTTACATCTTTAACTTTTTCTGTCTTAGTTCCTTCAACAATTTTGTCTTCATAAGTAATTACTTCCTTATAACCAGTAAGTTTTTTAACTTTGTTATAACCAGTAATTACATTTTTTGTTTTAATTTCTACTTGTGTATATCTATCACTCTTAACTTTAGAAGTTGACCAATCTGACCAATTTGACCAATTTGACCATTCATTTTGCCATGTTTTTCTATATTCATAAATATATTTTTTTGCAACTGGTGTTGGCGTTGGGTCTGGTGTTGGCGTTGGAGCAGGTTCTGGTTTTGTACTTGGCTTTGTACTTGGTTTTGTAGTAGGTTTTGTTGTACTTGGTTTTGTTGGAGTTGTTTTGTTATTATCTTTAGTACAATCTTTGCAATACTCATAACATCCAATATAAGAAATGATATAATCAGAGTAATCAGAACAAGATAATTGAATTTTCATTTGATATTCATTATCCATTTTAGTTAATTTAACATAAGATTCTGTTAAACTACAAGCATTGTTGTTACTATCTTTCATTTCTAAAACAAGTTTCTTTTCTAACATTTCACCTAATGTTAATGTTACAGAATCACCAACATTCTTTGGCAATCTCTCAGTTGTAAAATATCCTGTTGCTGCTTCACGCATACTATTAACATTATTAGCGAATGCTTGACCATACAATACTTGTAATGAACTAGTTATATCATCCATAGTAACAAATTTGTCTTCCAAATCTTTCTTTGATGGGAATAACCATAACATCACAAATACAAATAATGCCACAAATAATACTTGAATTATAATATCTTTAATTCCAAATGTTTTTCTTTCTTCGTACATAATATACACCCCTTTGATTAATTATTGTTGCTTATTCTATCACTACTTTTAGTAATTGTCAACATAAATTTTAAATTTTTTTAAAATTTTTTTAAATTCAGTTTGACAATAGTACAACCAGCATTATAAATAAATAATTTATAGTCTAAAACATACTTATTTTTACTTAAAATCTCATGAGTTTTATTCTTTAAAATGTATGCTCCAAATCCATGTATTATAACAACAAATTCGTTTTTACATTTTAAATTATCCCTAATAAAATCATTAACCATAACCCCCGCTAAGTCACTTGTTTGTCCGTGTAAATCTAAAGTTGGTAGATTATCTATAAATATAATATCATCTAAATTCATAATTAATTTCCTCTATTTATATTTTATCACAGTTAAACCAGTTAGCGCAACTCCTCTTACTTTATCTACATTAATTAAATCTACTAAATCATCAACATAAAATTCATTTGGCAAAGTCTTATGCTTACTATAGGCAAATCTTACAATTTCACTTAATGCCCCATCATTAAATTCAAGTAATTGTTTTTTCATTTCTTTTTTTCCAAACCAATGATTTAATATATTTATATCCGTTCCTAAAATCAATGATAACGAAAAAATACATAAATTTTTACAGCAACAGTATAAATAAAATTCTTCATATTTATAATCACCTTTACAAAGTTGAGAAGCTGAATCACTATCAACTAAAACAAGAGAATCACCATTAATCATGAAATTACCACAATGAGTATCATGAAAGTAGAGTCCTAACCTAAGTAATCTTCTAAAAATTTGGTTAATTTTTTTTAAATATTCTATTCTAAGTTCATAAGATGTATTAGTTATATCTAAATTTTCATACCCTTCTAAAAATGGCATTGAATAGCCTAAAAATTCGTTTTTTTCATTAACTATAACTTTTTCAGGATTACATACCCCATCTGGTTTTGTTAAAATTAATTTTTGAACTACTAATTGTCTATCGATTAATCTTAAGTCTTTTCTTAAAATTTTGTATATATTTGAACCAACCAAATATAATTTACTTTCATTATTAACTTGTTTATTAAGTGGATTATTCAAAGTACTTTCATTTACTACAATTTTTTCCAATTGCCTCACCTCTTAATTGAAAAACTTTTTACTCTATCATCTAATTTTTCTAAGTCAACTTTATCTAATACTCTATCGACAAAATATGGTTTATATGCAAATTTTGTTTCTAATGAATAAGCAAGTATATTTATAAGTTCCTTATTATCTAATACTTTCGTTAAAGATTTTAATAAATTGTAATTACTAATGTTTAATCCATCGATATCTAAATCTAACAAAATTGACAATGATAATATAGCTAATTGTTGACAGGTAAATATCAAAAATCTTTCTTCTTCACCATATGTTTGAAATTTATTCATAGAAATTGAATCCATATCGACAAACTTTATATCTTTTCCGTCAGTCATAACATTGTGTAAGGTCAAATCTGTATACTGAATATTTAACTTCCAAAATTCACGAAATATTTCATTCAATTTACGGCATAATTCTGCTCTTATTTCAATTGGATAGTGCTTAACTAACAATTCATCATAACCATTTAAATAAGGATAAACACATCCTAAAAAATATTTTTCACTAATTAATAGAGCTTTAGGATTACACCCACCATTAGGATTTAATCGCATTAATTCAACAACATTATTTTCCCTATATTTTAAAAATCTACTATACTCTCTATTTCCACTATCTAATATATCATAAGGTAGATTTAGAATTTTATATAATTCATCACCTAAAACATATACAGTACTTTCATAATTTCTAGCAACTTTTAATGGTTCATGTTCATGCAGAAATTTTTGTTCATTAATAGTAATTATTTGCATAATTCACCTCGTTGCTATATAATAACACAATTGTTCAAATAAAGCAAACTAAAATTAATCATTACTTTCTTTTAATTCTTCAAACATTTTTGTCATAGTTTCATTTCCATGCGTTAGTTTTTTAATTGTTAAGTCATCTATTTTATTATTGGCTAATCTTAATTGATTTTCACTATTAATTAAGGCATCTTTAGTCTTATACAAATGGTCGATAGTTTTATCAATTTCTTCAATTGCTTTTGCAAATTTTTCTGAAGCAAGGCGATAATTTCTTCCGAATCCTTCTTTGAATGTATTTATATTTTTTTCAAAATTAGATATATCTATATGTTGGTTTTCTACCAAAGCTAATTTTCTTTTGTAATCTAAACAGTTAAGCGATAAATTTCTAATTAAAGTAATAATTGGTATAAAAAATTGTGGTCTTATTACATACATTTTTTCATATTTATGTGACATATCTACAATACCATCGTTATATAAAGCATTGTCAATTTCAAGTAATGATACTAAAACGGCATATTCACATTTTTTTTCTTTTCTATCTTTATCTAGTTCTTTAAGAAAATCTTCATTTTTATGTTTTGTAGCAGTCATATCTGCCTCATTCTTCATTTCAAACATAATAGAAACTATTTCCTCACCATCTTTGTCATAATCTCTAAAAATAAAATCCCCTTTAGAACCAGTTTTTGAATCATTGTCTTTTTCAAAATATGTTTTTGAACCAAACATTGGTCTTATTCTATTAAATAAAATACTGCAGTGTTGTTCTAATGATTCACCAATCATTTTAGTTGATTGTTTTGCTTTAAAATCTTTATAATAAGCTATTTGTTCATCTCTTGTTTTTATTTTATCTTCGTAAGAACTTATTAAGGTTTTTTCTTTTAATAAATATTCATTTTGATTAGATTCAATTTTATTTTTTAATTCGTATATTTTTTCATTTTCTTCTTCTAAGGCTTTATTGATTGCTAATTTGCTTTCTAGCTCTTTAGTTTTTAATTCATTTCTTAGTTCTTGAATTTCAAGCTCTCGTTTGTTTATCTCATCACTAAATTTTTTAGAAACAGCATTTTCAGTTAATTTAATTGCTGCCTCTTGCTCTTTTTTTGCTACTTCTTCTCTTACTTTTAATTCTTTGTCAAACTCTTCATTCCTTACTTGTTTTAATATGCTATCATAATCTTGTTCAGATATTTGAAATATAGTACCACATTTTGGACATTTTATTTCATTCATAATATTACCTCTTCTCTATATATTATTAAATTGTTTTTGAATTAACTTCTTCAACCGAAGTATAATGTTTATTTTTACAATAAAGAATAAATTCATCTAATATTCTAAATTCTTTTTTAGCGTTAAACTTATCATATAATTCTATAACTATTGATAAGGCATCAAATTTTCCATCATTAGTTTTTAGTAGTGTTATAGAATCTTTAGAAACACCACAATTAGTTTTAGTATGCATATTAAAATCTTCCATTGTAACATCATAATGTTTAATTTTACCTTTATACATCTGCATTGCAAATAAATACTTCCATGGCTTTTTATTAGTATTTTCACATTCTTTTTTATTGTCCAAAGCTTGTTTTTTAGCCTCGTCTAAATCGTTTGGTATAAAATCTATATATGGTATTAAATCAAGTTTATAATACTTTCTTAACTTCAACCATTCATACATATTTTCAAATGTTATATTCTTTTTTCTCTCATCTTTTAAATATTCTTCTGTCAAAAATTCCATTGTCCAAGAACTTTCGTTTTCATTATCTTTATTCATTCTCCATATAAGCCATACATCAATTATATCTAAAACTCCATTTATCCCTTTACTAAAGAAAACTTTAGGTGTTTTTTCAGCATTTTTAGAATCATTTCCTATATCTGGTGGGAAACCATATTGTTCTATATAATCAATACTTCTTACATCAAAATGAAAATATGTTTCTTCTAAATCTATTTCATCTAAACTTAGGATTTTCATAATAATCACCTATATTAATTATACACTAAAAATAATTAATGCAAAATATTAAAAATTTTATTATCTTAATTTTTATTTGTGCAACACTTAATTTAATTATTAATATACTTTTATAATATATTACGTATCAAAAAAAACTGATTTTTTCAGTTTTCTTTGATTACTTCATGACATCTTTTACAAACATCTGAAACCATTTCATCTTCATCAAATAAATTCCAACATCTTTCACATTTAACTCCATTAAATGGTTTAACTGTAATATTATATTCTCCTTCATTTAAATTTAGTTTTGAAACGATTAATAATTGTTTTAAAGTATCTTTAAAATAATCAATAAAGTCTTTATCATCTAATGTAATAGAAACTTCTGCTTCTAGAGATTTACCAATTAATTTTTCACTTCTTGCATCTTCTAGTGCTCTATAAACATCATCTTTTATTTTAAAGAATTTTTCAAACATTTCATTAACTAATTGTGAGTCACTATATTCTACTACCTCTGGTAATAATTCTAATTGAATACTTTCTTTATCGTGAGGTAATAACATATATACTTCTTCACTTGTATAAGGTAAGATTGGATTTAACAATTTAACTAATGCATTTAAAACATCAAATAAAACTGTTTGAACACTTCTTCTTACTTTAGAATCTTTTTTCTCAATATATAAGATATCTTTAGTAAAATCTAGATAGAAATTAGATAGCGTGAATGAAACATAATTATTAACCAATTTATAAACTTCTTGGAAGTTATATGATTCATAAGCATTAATTACATTTTTAATAAATTTACTTAGTTCATTCATCATATATTTATCATATACTGGCATATCTTCATATTTAACTCGCTCTTTTAAATCAAAATCAGAAATATTACCTAACATGAATCTATATGTATTTCTAATTTTACGATAACTTTCTTTTACTTGTTTAATTAAATCATCACTAATACGAACATCTTCAGTGAAATCAACACTTGCAGCCCATAATCTTAAAACATCAGCACCTTGTTCACGAACTACTTTAAGTGGGTCAACAGCATTACCTAATGATTTACTCATCTTTAATCCTTTACCATCTAAAACAAATCCATGTGATACTAATTCTTTATATGGAGCACATCCGTGTACAGCAACGCCACAAATTAAACTTGAATTAAACCATCCTCTATATTGGTCTGAACCTTCTAAATACATACTAGCAGGATATCCTAGCCCTCTTTCAACTAAAACACCCGTATGTGAGGAACCTGAATCAAACCATACATCCATAATATCTTCTTCTTTAGTAAATTTACCATTTGGACTAGCTTCATTAGTATAACCTTCAGGAAGTAAATCTTTAGCTTCTCTTTCAAACCATACATTAGAGCCATATTCTCTAAATAATTTAGCTACATGCATCATGACATCATAATCTAAAATTTCACTACCATCTTCGTTGTAAAAAATTGGAAGTGGTACTCCCCATACTCTTTGACGAGAAATACACCAATCACCACGATCTTTAATCATATTGTAAATTCTAGTTTTACCCCATGGTGTGTGGAACTTAATGTTATTTTCAATTTCATTTAATAATTCTTTTCTAATCTTTTCAATACTACAGAACCATTGACTTGTTGCTCTAAAGATTACTGGTTTTTTAGTTCTCCAATCGTGTGGATATGAGTGGGTAATATATTTAAGAGCAAGTAGAGCTTTTAATTCATCTAATCTTTCAATTACTGCTTTATTTGCATCTTCAAAATAAAGACCTGCAAATTCACCTGATTCTTTATTTAAAACACCATCATCGTCTACACCAAACACCATCTCAAGATTATATTTTTTACCTAAGATAAAGTCATCATCACCATAAGAAGGTGCGGTATGAACTAAACCTGTTCCTGATTCTAGTGTTACATTATCACCAATTACAACTGGTGAGATTCTATCCATACATACATGTTTGTATTTTACACCATCTAAATTAATTCCCTTAAATGTACTTACTACTTCATAAGTATCCCAATTGAATAGTGTTGTTAACTCTTCTAATAAACTTTCTGCTACAATGTAATAAGAACCATTTACTAATACTTTAACATAGTTAAATTCTCCTCCAACAGCAATTGCAGTGTTTCCAGGAATTGTCCAAGGTGTTGTAGTCCAAATAACTAATTTATCTCCTTCATTTACATAGTCATTTCCACAAACAACATCAAAAGCAACATAAATTGAAGCGTCTTTTCTATCTTTGTATTCGATTTCAGCTTCAGCTAGAGCAGATTCACTAGATGGTGACCAATAAACTGGTTTCATTCCTTTGAAAATCAATCCTTTTTTAGCCATTTCAGCAAAAACTTCGATTTGTCTTGCTTCAAATTCTTTAGTATATGTAATATAGGGGTTATCCCAATCAGCAATAACATTTAATGTCTTAAAGTCTGCCATTTGTTTATAAACTTGTTCTTTAGCATAATCTAGGCATAATTTTCTAAATTCATCTTTACCCATACTTTTTCTATCAACACCACTATTTGTAACAGCAGTTTCGATTGGAAGTCCATGAGTATCCCAACCCGGAATATAAATCACATTATATCCAGCCATCATTTTATAACGATTAACAAAATCTTTTAAAACTTTATTAAAAGCATGACCTGTGTGGATATTTCCATTAGCATATGGAGGACCATCGTGTAGAATAAAAGGTTTTTTATCTTTATTTTGTTCTAAACACATATGATATAAATCCATATTCTCCCATTTTTCTCTCATCAATTTTTCATTTTCTGGTAAATTGCCACGCATACTAAATGTAGTATTTGGCATAAGTAAAGTATCTTTATAATCCATAATTCATCTCTCCTTCATATTTATACATTTTTAATAATTGCTCTTTACTTAAATTATAAGTTCTTTCAAATTGACTATTTCCTATAAATATTCTTCTATAAGAGCTCATCGATACATCTATTCCATTTGAAACTAAACATTGATATCTTGCAAATGTTAGTTCTGGACTTTGAATTAATTGCTTTGTATCACTAAGTATAATATTATTTAATCCTAATTTGTTTAATAAAACTATTCTTCTTACTATTGAATCGTTAGATAAACCGAAGATATTAGGAAAAGTTTCTATTATTTTTAATAGTTCTAAATCAGTATAATCAAAACTTTTAAGTGTTTTAATAACATTTTCTAATTTATTAATACCATAACTCAAAACTTTTGGAAATGCTACTATTATTTCAATTGCTTTTTCATGTGTAAAACCTAAATTAATAAGAAATGTTATTTTATCTTGAATTGTTTCTTTTGAATAACCTATAATACTAGGTGTTTTTTTAATAATTTTTTTTGCTTGACTATTAGTGAATCCTAAATCTTCTAATATAGTAATTTTAGATAATATAGTTTCATCTGCTAAACTAAATATGCCTGGTATTGTTTTAGTAATTATATATATTTCTTTTTTTGAATAACCCAAATTAGCCAATAATTCTAATTTTCTAGTTATCTTTTTTAGACTATCGACAATTAAATTAGGATTCTTCCTAATCATATTTAATAAAACATCCATTTCATAGCCAAAATCTAATAAATTTTTTAAATTGTCATTCATTTTATCAATAGAATAACATATAAAAAGCGGATTAAATAAAATCATTTTTTTTATTTGAGCTTTAGTAAAACCTAATCCAATAAAATAATCTATCTTTTCTTTTATTTTTTCTTTTGATAAATTAAATAAAGTTGGACTAAGTGTTGTAATACTTATGATTTCTTCACTACTATAACCCATATCTTTTAGAAAATCATAAACGTTTATTATTGAATTTTTTAATTTTTCATCAGTTCTTTTTATAAGGGAAACATCATTAATTATTCTATTAATTTGAACATCATTGTATCCTAAATTTCTTAATAAATCTACTACCATTCTACACACCCACTATCTATAATATCAGCAATTTCATTAATTTCTAAACCTTTTTTAATTTGTTCATTAATGAAATCATCTATTTCAAATATTTCTTTATTTAATAATAATGGTTGAGTATCAAATGTTATATTTAAATTAGTAATACCGATGCTTATGAGTTTGTTTTTTAATTTGTTTAACTCATCATAACTTCTATTGAATAACCAAGGATTAAAAATAATAATATTTTTCATTTGTTCATAACTGCAATCTACTTCTTTTAAAAAGTTAATATTATTTTCTATTTCTAAATCGTCTAGTTTTTCTATAAAAGGATTAGCATCTAAGACATTTTTGAAATCTTCACCTATTAGATCATATAAAGTTTTCATTTTAACCTCCAAAAATAAAGAAAAAGATGGTACACAAAGGGCGATTTAATCGCGGTACCACCTTTTTTTATAACTCTTAACTATAACGCGTTATCGTTTATATCTTATCCATATAAAACATCCCAAGTGATTTGTATATTACTTGCTTACTAGTTTCCACCAAACACTAGCTCTCTTTAAAGCTCTATAACATACCGTCTTGTTCATCTGTTATACATCTATTCTTTCTATATCATCAACTAATTCAAGTTGACTTTCTAAAATGTCACGCAAACGTTTTTTTAATATATTCATATTTCTCTTTACTGCCAAAGCATCATTATCAATTTTTTCAGCCTTTAATAATGCTTCATTTATAATTCTACTTGCGTTCTTTTTAGCATCATTTGTAATGGTTTCTCTTTCTTGGTGAGCATTAAGTTTAATTTGTTCGCTTGTTTTTTCTGCCATTATAATCGCACGGTTTAGGGTATCTTCCATTTTTTCATAATGTTCAATTCTACTTTTTAAAGTAATTGTATCTTCAACTTGTTCTTCTAATTCTTTTATTTTTAGGTCTTTTTCTTTAATTTCATTTACCATACCTTCAACTTGCTCGATTATATGGTCAATAAAATTATTTACCTCCTCAGGGTCATAACCTCTTAATACGCGATTAAACTTTTCCATAAACTCCCACCTCAATTATTTTACCACTCAATATTTATATCATCATTATCATGAATATCTTTACCATCAGTTTCATCAGTAATTTTACCTTGAACATTTACATTGTTAGGAGCACATAAGAATATGCCACCACCAACTTTTTGAATGTCTCCACCAATAGCATATATAGTTCCGCTCAAGAAATCAATTATTCTTTTTGCGTTATCTTTGGTAACTCTTTTCAAATTAACAACAACAGTATTGCGATTTTTTAATTGATCTGCAATTTGTTGTGCTTCTGAGAATGCTCTTGGCTCAAGTAAAACTAACTTAGACGCACCATCTTCTAAGGCATCTTCAGCTTTTAAATTATAATATTGTTCCGTTAGCCCATCATTAAATACATCAGATTCATCATTCATAAACCATTTTTTGATATTCATAAATTCCTCCTATTAACACTTACACAAACCTATTTTATCACAATTCTTTTTATTTGTGAACATTTTTATTAAATAAATAAACGAATTTTTACATTTCTTCGATTTTAATACTACTTTTATGTTCAATATGTTCCCATGTAATTTCTTTTTTTAACAAAATCACAAAATTAATTGGCAACCAAGTTAGTATAAATAAAGGAAACAATACAATACCACTTAAAAAATTTTTAACATTTTTTTTATTAACTTTAACTACAAAGAACGCTAATAAAACTTGAGCTAAGTATCCTACAATAGAACCAATAATAGCAAAAATTATAATATTTTCTATATTTTTATAATAGATAATTGGCATTAAAATAAAAGGTATTAAAGTAATTAACTGTAAAAATGGAGCAAAATGCACAAACATCATATCTAGACAAGATATATTTTTTGTTTTAGAAAAATTAGCAAATAATTCTTTAAAATATAAGTTTAGACATTGTAAAGCACCTTTTGACCATCTTTTTCTTTGTTTATAAGATATTTTTAACTCACTAGGATGTTCATCAAAAAATATTGCTTTTTTAGCATAACCAATTTTAATATCATTTAAAATACAAAAAGTTGTAAACTCGACATCTTCAGTTAGTGTTTTAACATCGTAACCTATTTTTTCAATTACTTCTTTTTTTACAACAAATCCTGTTCCACTTAAAGCAGCAGTTTTTCCTATATTATTTCTTGCTTCATTATAAAACATATTTTCAATATAAAAATATATTCCATATGAATTACTTAACCAGTTTTGAGTATTTTTAATGTCTCTAAAACCTTGAGCTAGAGAATAGCCATTGTTTAAAGTTTTATTCATTTCACTTAGAAAATTAGACGATACAACATTATCAGAATCAAAAATTGCATAAGCATCAGTTTTTTGATTTTTTAAAACTTCAAACGCCTCTTTTAAAGCATCACCTTTACATGTTATTTTATTCTTACATTCAATTATATTTACACCTAACTTTTTAACTACATCAAGTGTATTATCAGTAGAATTATTTAATACAACATAAATATCATAATTATCATAATCTTGTTTTTTTAAACTATCTATTAAGTTTGATATAACATTTTCTTCATTTCTTGCTGGTAATAGAATTGTAAAATGGTTTTTCTTTTCGTTTTTAATTTGTTCATTTTTTTTCTTTTTAAAATAACCCAACCCTGTTATAAAAAAATAAAGACTATACAAATTAATAAACCCCAACACCAAATAATTAACAACTTTTAAAATCATAAATACCTCCAATATACAAACTAATTATAATTTTTTTTTATTAAATAATCAAGATTAATAATTAAATATGACAAAATTGTAAGAAAAAAAGCTTTAATAAATATTAAAACTTAATTCTTTTTTCAATATAATCAACTAATTCTGATACGTTAATAGTTGTTTGTTCCATAGTATCACGTTCTCTTATTGTGACTGTGTTATTATTTATTGTTTCATCATCGATAGTTACACAGAAAGGTGTTCCTATAACATCATTTCTTCTATATCTTTTACCAATGTTACCTGCTTCATCATAATTAGTCATAAAATTCTTTGATAATAATTGGTATATTTCCTTAGCTTTTTCACTGTGGTTTTTCTTAATAAGTGGTAGTACAGCTACTTTATAAGGTGCTAGATAAGGATGTAATTTTAATACTTCTCTATCATCAACAACCTCATATGCTTCAAATAAAAGTGCTAATACTGTTCTATCAAGACCATATGTTGATTCGATTATATAAGGTATATATTTTGTATTTGTATCTGGGTCTAGATATTCTTGCTTAACTCCACTATATTCTTGATGTCTAGTTAAATCAAAATCTGTTCTATTGTGAGTTCCGTTTACCTCTCCCCAACCAAATGGAAATTTATATTCAATATCACAAGCAGCTTTTGCATAGTGAGCTAGTTTTTCATGATCATGAAATCTTAAATGTTCTTCTTTTATTCCTAAATCCATATAAAATTTCTTACCGTATTGTTTAAAGTATTCATACAAATTCATATCATCACCTTTTTTACAAAATGTTTGATATTCCATTTGTTCAAATTCAATTGTTCTAAAAGTAAAGTTACCCGGAGTAATTTCATTTCTAAACGCTTTTCCTATTTGTCCTATACTAAATGGTAATTTAGCGCGCATACTTCTTTGAACATTTAAAAAGTTAACATATTCTCCTTGGGCATTTTCAGGACGCAAGTATACAACACTTTTACTATCTTGAGTAACTCCTCTATAAGTTTCAAACATTAATTTAAATTGTCTAATATCTGTAAAATTCGTTTTACCACATTTTGGACAAGGTACCTTATTTTCATTGATATATTTAATCATCTCTTCATTAGTCATAGCATCTCCTATACTACTATTACTAAAATCATTAATTAGGTTATCAGCACGATGTCTTGTTTTACACTCACGACAGTCGATTAATGGGTCTGCAAAAGAATCAACATGTCCACTTGCTTTCCATACCATTGGATGCATTAATATATCAGCATCTAATTCATAAGCGTTATCTCTTTCTTGAATAAATCTTTTACGCCAAGCATCTTTTACATTGTTTTTTAATCTACTTCCAAGTGGTCCATAATCCCAAGTGTTGGCAAGACCTCCATAAATTTCACTTCCTTGAAATATAAATCCATATTGTTTACATAAATTAACCATTTTTTCCATATCCATAATTATTCCTCCTTCAAATCAAAAAGATTCCATTTAAGTTGTAAGGACGCTTATTGCGTGGTTCCACCTTACTTATTCTAAATAGAATCTCATTAGTATATTGCTCGTGGTTTCCAACCCAGTCATCACATTTATAAATATATTTTAATACTTTTTTTAAAATTAGTCTATAGTTTTTTATAATTTAAACTAAATTTTTTTGTCTACCTTTCTCTAAAGTAGAACTGCTTACAATTCTAAAATTGTCATTATTCATTCTTCCATCATTAATAGTTAGTACATCAAGCATATTACCTACTTTTCCTTTTCGATGATTAATTCTTCGATTAAAGAAAAGAGGTAGTGAACTAAAAGTATAAATCTTTTCAGTATAAGGGAAAGGTAACATACACCCATCACTTAAAGCAAGTATAGCATCTTGGTTGTACTTAAATAAATAATTATCATTTTTTTTTGATAAAACGCCAATTAAATAAGTTCTATTTTTTTTATAAGAATCCCATAATAAATAAACTTTTTCTAACATAACAATTTCCCCTCACTTTTCTTTTTATTTTGTCTATAAAATGAAGTCATCCAATTTGCTCTTTCTAATATAACTTGTTTGGCTATATTTAACCTATCAATTGGTAAATAGTCTTTATAAGCATCAAATATTTTATCAATATTTTCTTTAGTAATTTTTTCTTCAATTTTATTCATTAAAGGTTCAATTTCTTTTGAATAAAATAAAGTTAAATAACTAATCATTAGTTGATATCTTAAATCAACAATATTAAATTTTCGATATTCATTTCCTATAGATGATAGTGTTTTATGATATTCATCTAAACTTATTAAATTTTGTTCTAATAAAGTTTTTAGTTCTAGTCTTTTATTTTCAATTAAACCTAAAATCCTTTTTTCTTCTTCTCTATCCCATTTAGCTTTTTCACTATATTGTAAATGTCTATCTAAAGTTACTTTTCCTGTTAATTGTTTATGAATTACCAAATTAAGATGTTCATTATCAACTATATGACCATCTTGAGCTATACATTTAGCTAATCTGTGAGAAACCATCGAAATACCAAATGATGTGGCATTATCAAATAATGGTGCGAATCTAATAGTGTTATCTTTATGATTAACTATAATTCCATAATTAGAAGGATTTCTATCTCTATTAGCAATTAAGCAATCATAAACAAACATATTTAAGGCATCATTAAGTAGTCCATATTTATAAATAGACCTAATGACTAAATCAGCTGTATAGTATTGATGTGTTACTGGGTTTATTAAACTTTTGTTTTTAAAACCTGGATCAATTTGACTTATCAAATAAACCCCATCGTAGAATTCTTCACATTTCGGCTTATTTATTTCGTTATTTAAAAAATCAGGGGTTATAACTCCATCCTCACCATTACTACGACATAAATAATAAGTGGCGTGATCTAATCCTAACAAATTAGCTACATCAGATGCTAAGCATTCTGATACATCATTATAAATTGGAGTTTCATCTTGTTTATAACCAGCTTTTTTAAAAAGATATCTTTTTCCATAAGATAAAAACCAATATTTTGGTTGTTTTCCTACCGGTTCTTCCATATAAACTTCATTATCTGGTATATTTAAACGCATAAAATCACCTTATTTTTCTACTATTCTAACACATTTCAATTTATTTGTGAAGTTTTATTTTTTTTACTAATAAATAAATTAAAATACAATAAATTAAATTAACTATTATTGAATTATAAATACTTGGAAGTAATAAATGTGAAGGAATGTTATAAAACATTTTATATGTTATAAAACTAAAAGTTCTAAACAATAATATACTTAAAGTAGTTCCAAGTAATTCTATATCTAATCTATGAGTTAAAAAATGAAAACAAAACATTATAATAAAACCAATTAATAGAAAATATAAACTATTTAAAAACAATGTATTTGTATATACTAAATCATATAAAAGCCCTAAAATTGAGCAATTGATCAAATAATTTTTTTCACTTTTTTTATAGTTTTCCATAACAACTAATGAAACAATTGAAAATAGTGGTAGAAATGGTGCTTTTAAAATATTAGAAAAAACACCATCTAATACAAAAGATATAAGCATAACTATCATAAGTCATTCCTCTTTAATACTCTAACATAAACCAAATCATTAAAGTCAACATCTGACTTAACTTCAACAATCTTTGTTAAATCAAAACTATCAGTTGTTACTCCACTTACTTTTCCTATCAATATACCACTTGGAAAATTGTTTCCTAATCCTGTAGTTGTAACATAACTATTAATTTCTATATCGTCATTTTCACTTATTCCTTCTATTTTGTATGTTTGATTATCTTTATTATAGCCTACTAATAATCCATATACATATTTATCTTCTAGTTTAATTTTAACAGATAATTTTTCTGGTGGGTTTTCATATGTTAATAATCTTACTGTACTAGTAAAATTAGTGGTTTTTACTATTTTACCTATTAGTCCACTATTTACAGTAACGCTCATACCTTCTAAAATACCATCATTACTTCCTTTATCTATAGTTAATTCTTGGCTAAAATAATCAATATTACGATTTATAACAGTTGCATTAATTGGTATATAACCATTTAAATTACTATTTATATCCATCAATTTTTTTAAATCTGATAACTGTTTTTCTAATTCTTGTTTTTCACTAATTAAACTATCAAAACTTTCTATTTGTTCTTTTAAACGTGAATACTCATTATACATTTCTTTTTTTTCTTTTCTTTTATTATTAACATCGTTTAAATAATTAAAAGGGGCCTTAATTATTTTTTCTACAAATAAAACGCCATCTTTGAATGCTTTTTCAACAAATGTTAAATTTCTATTTGGATTTAAATTAACAACAATAGCAAATATTATTACAACAAATATTGAAATAGCAATTATATATTTTTTTTTAGAATTATTTTTTCTTTTTCTATACATAGTATCGTCCTCATAAATATTATAACCTAATATTTAAAAAAAACATAGTAAAACTATATTTTTTTGCTTATTTTTTCTACTGTTCTTTTAGGATTTTTACAAAGTTCATTATAAAGATTTGGATGTTTTTTTAATTCATTTAATATTTTTAAATCAACGGATGCTATACTAACATGATAATTTGCTTCTTCTTCACATACAGCCATTACTTCTCTACCTAAAGCATATTTTACATCTAAGTCAAGAATTTCAATCATATCAAGGAAATTTTTTAAAGTTGGGATTCTAGTTCCTTTTTCATAACCGCTTATAGAAACTTTAGTAACACCCATCTTATCGCCTAATTCCTGTTGCGACATATTCTTAGTTAATCTTGCTTCTTTTATTCTTTCGCCTACTATCATATAATCCTCCGTCTATCGATTTGCCCTAATTATATCAAAGAGTGATTTGGTTATAAAGAAAGTTACTTTCTTGTTAACTTTTGCTTGTTTTTACATAAATAATGCTGTATAATTAATTTAGAAGGTGGTTATTTTGAATAAATTAAAAGAATTAAGAATTAAAAATGGTTATAGTTGTCAAGCTATGGCTGACAAGCTTAAAATAAGTAAATCATTTTATTGGCAACTTGAACAAAATCAAAGAAGATTATCATATGAAACAGCGTTTAAAATTGCATTAATTTTTAAACTTAAACCTGATGATATATTCTATAATGAATTCAAAAAAATGATTTAATATAGCTTAATTTTGCTATATTTTATTTTAATGTTTTTTAAAAAGCAGATTATTCATCACCTGCTTTTTCTTCTGGTTTTCTATTTGATAAAAATGTAACTTTTTCAGCTATTACTTCCACTACATTATGTCTTGTTTCATCAGGATATTCAACTTGTCTTGTTTGTATGTGTCCTCGTACACCTATTAAATCTCCTTTCTTGCAATATTCAGCTGTTTTTTCAGCTACGCCACGCCATAAGACACATGAAATAAAATCGGTATCATATTCTCCATTAACATTTTTATAACTTCTTGGAACTGCTAATGTAATATTACTAATTTTAACTCCATTTTCAGTTTCTCTTACTTCTGGTTCTCTAACTATCCTTCCGACTAAAATTGATTGATTTAACATAATTTCCTCCTTTCTGATAAGACTATAACACAGCTTAATAAATCAAAGCAAATGACAGTTTTTTTAATTTATGTAACTAAAAATAAGCAAATATAAAGTTTTTGTTTAAGATAAAATATAACTTTATTGACAAAAAAAATTACCGATTTTAACAATTGGTAATTTTTTATTTTTTTAAAAATATTTTTTTAATAATGCATTTAACTCAACTGCATACTCCATTGGAAGTTCTTCTCTAAATTTATCTATAAAACCAATAATGAGTAATTCTTTGGCTCTTTCTTCACTTAAACCTCTACTCATCAAATAAAATAACTTGTCTTGAGATAATTTTGAAACAGTTGCTTCATGTTCTAAAAAAGAAGTTGGATTATTAACAATATTTTGTGGAATAGTATCACTCTTTGATTTTTCATCTAAAATGATTGTATCACATTTAATAATACTTTTTGAATTGTTAGCTTTTTTATCAATAAAAACTTTGCCACGATAATTTGCTTCTCCTCCGTTTGAGGCAATTGATTTACTAATAATATAACTTTTAGTATTTGGAGCTAGATGGAGCATTTTAGCCCCTGTATCTTGTTTTTGATTCTTACTTGCAATAGCAACTGAAATAGTTTTTCCAACTGCACCATCTCCAGACAATATACAGCTCGGATATTTCATATTGACTTTTGAACCAATATTTCCATCAATCCATTCCATTAGACCGCCTTCTAAAACTATTGCTCTTTTAGTAACTAAATTATATACATCCTCTGACCAATTTTGAATAGTTGTATAGCGACAACAAGCATTTTTTCCAACATAAATTTCAACTACTGCTGCGTGTAGAGAATCACTTGTATAAGATTTAGCGGTACAGCCTTCCATATAGTGAAGATTTGCTCCTTCATCGACAATTATAATAGTTCTTTCAAATTGTCCCATGTTTTTTGTATTTAAGCGAAAATAACTTTGCAGTGGTCGTTCTAGTGTAGTATAAGGGGGAATATATATAAATGTTCCTCCACTCCACACTGCACCGTTTAATGCAGTATATTTGTTTTCATCATATTTAACCAAATTATTGAAATATTTTTTAAACAACTCTGGATATTTTTTTAAAGCTGTATCGGTATCACAAAATATTACATTCTTTTTTACTAATTCATCTAACATATTGTGATAGATTACTTCACTTTCAAATTGGGCTCCAACTCCTGCTAAATATTTCTTTTCAGCATCTGGAAGACCTATTTTATCAAATATATTTTTAACATCACTAGGAACTTTATTCCAATCATCAACTTGTTCACTTACTTTTTTGTAATAGTTTATTTCGTCAAAATCAATTCTAATTTCTGGGCCAAAAAGAGGATTATCTTGTTTCTTAAATTCTTCATATGATTTAACTCTAAAATCACGCATCCACTTTGGTTCATTTTTATTTTTTGATATTTCTATTACCTTACTTTTTGTTAATCCCTTTGTCATTTTATCACTCTCTTTCATTGATGGCTTTTTCAATTCCCCACCAACTAAGTAAAGCACATTTTTTACGATTTGGTTGCTTACTTATATCTTCATAAACCAATGCTTGTTCTAAAACATCTTTGTTAAATTCTTTTTCATCAAGCATATCTTTAAAGTTATTTATGATTTCTTTTGCTTCATTAATTGTCTTTCCTTTTAATGTGTCTATCATAATTGATGTTGAACTTGTACAAATCGCACATGCTTCCCCATCAAATCTTATATCTTCGATTTTATTATTATTAAACTTAATCATTAAATCTACTTCATCAATGCAGCTTTCATTGTTCATATTTATTTTTACATAATCTTCATTTTCAATTAAACCTTTATTAACTGGATTTTGATAATGTTCTAAAATTATACTTCTTTTTAAATTAGAATCCATTTTTAATCACCCTAATTATTATAATAAAATATTTTTTAAATTGCAATATTTTAAAAAGAAAAAGAGACTATCTTGTCTCTACGATTAATTTTATAGCTGTCCTTTCTTCACCATCGATTAAAATATCAGTGAATGCAGGAATACAAATTAAGTTTTTACCGCTTGGTGCGACAAATCCTCTTGCAATTGCTATTGCTTTAATGGCTTGATTTAAAGCTCCCGCACCAATAGCTTGAATTTCAACACTTCCTTTTTCTCTAAATACATTGGCTAGAGCTCCTGCTACACTATTTGGATTAGATTTTGAGCCAACTTTTAATGTTTCCATAACCTCATTCCTTTCTACACTAAAATTATATGAACTTTTTTTGATAAATGAACAAAAAAATAAATAACAAATTATATTATTTATTTTTATATGTAAATAACACTGATGGTCTATGACCTTCTCCTTTTTTCATTTCGTTTGTTTTTAAAACTTTATTAGCTATAATTCTTCTAAATGCTGGGTCTAATAATTTTTTATTTAAAATTAATTCATATACTTGTTGAAGTTCTCCTAATGTGAAATATTTTGGCATCATATTAAATACTATATCAGTGTACATAATCTTATTTTTTAGTCTTTCAATTCCTGATACAATAACAATTGGATGGTCAAATGCTATTTTGTCGTTTTTTATAATACCATATTTAAATCTAGAAGTTGTATGTTCTTTCAATGTTTTGGATATAGTAAAATTTATTATCTCAGTTCCATTATCTAAAGTAAAATCATATTTTTCATTATCTTCTTGATATGAAAGGTCAAACCAAGAACTATTGTCTGATAATTTATTATTTAATTGATTTTTATCAATTAAAGCCATATAAGTAGTTGATATAACCCTCATTCTAGGATCACGGTCTACACTCCCATAAGTATATAATTGTTCTAAATATATATCGCTTATATTAGTTTCACTTTTTAAAATTCTAAGTGGAGTTTCTTCGATGTCTTCATCTATTTTTACAAATCCTCCTGGTAAACACCATTTGTCTTTATATGGGTAGTTATTTCTTTTAACTAATAAAACACTAAACTTTTTTTCATTTAATTTACGATAATTATTTGTTTGATTTGATGAAATACTAAATACTAATACATCAGTAGTAACTGCTATTTTATCATATTTATTTGGATTGTAATTTTTTAAAAATTCTTCTTCATTTTTATACATTCTTCACCTATATTATTTCTATTAACTTTTCTTCTATTTTTTTTATTATCAAATCTTTATTTTGTTCTCTTGTATAGTTATTTATACATTTAAAATTAAAGTCATTATATATATTATTCTTTGAATCATATATACTTACAAATACTTCATTATCTAAGCCTTGTAAATTGTTTTTATCAACTCGATTGATTTTTCCAGTTATTCCAACTCCATATGTTGAATTTGCAAACAATGATATATTCTTAGACATTTCTCTTGCTGTTTGGATACTATAAACAGAATATTCGTCAATTACTTCTTTTGATACTCCCATTTTAATTTTAAAATCATTAGAATAAGTAACTGCTGAAAAACTAAATACTTCACTTGCTCCTTCTATGTTAGTTATTTTATTTGCTACCCCTCCACCTGTACAAGATTCCATTGTACTTATAGTTTCGTTTTTTTGTTTTAATATTTCTATTATTTCTTTCATATTTAGCTCCTTTTAATGGTTAAATGTTATTATCATTATATTAAAAACATCTTTGCTTGTCAATATAAACAATCTATCATTTTTAGAATTATTAAACTTGTTACTATTTTTTATACATAGAAGTTAATTTAACTTGAAAATGAAAAAAATGAATTTTTTAAAAAAAACAGTTGACTTTTTAATTATTTATAGTATAATTAAAAGTGCCTACTTAATGCGGGTGTAGTTCAATGGTAGAACTCTAGCCTTCCAAGCTAATAACGTGGGTCCGATTCCCATCACCCGCTCCATTGACGAATCTGTTCGAACTATTTAGTTTGAACTTGATATATAAAATCAATCGAAAGATTGATTTTTTTGTGTCTTACAAAGAAATCATCCTAAAGAAAGGATGGTGTTTATGATTAATATTATCAAACAAGAAATACCTATTGATGAATCACTTAAAAAGAAATTAGAATTTATTTGTGATTTTTGTAATACTACTCCTACATTTATAAATGGAAGTATTAGAAAAATTGATAAATCTAATTTGGCTTATGTTGAACCTCACAAAATAATTATCAATAATATAATGTTTCTTGTTTTTAATTATTCTAATGATGTTTATATCAAAAACTTTGGTAATAAAATTAAAATTAATGAATTAGAAGATTATTTAAAGCATACCAACTAGTAATTTTGGACTAAATAGTTTATAATTAAATTAGAAAAACTTATATCTGATTTATTTATGGGCGAAGTAGTACAAATAAGCCTAGTTGTACTGCTTCGCTCTTTTTTAGTAAAGGAGATGATGATAATTGGATGATGTAAAAAAAGTTTGTGGTCTATATATGAGAGTATCAACTGAAGATCAAGCACGAGAAGGTTTTAGTTTACCAGAACAAAAAGAAAGATTAGAGGCATATTGTAAATTCAAAAGCTTTGTTATTAAAGACTATTATACCGATGCTGGTATAAGTGCTAAAACAGGCAATTATAGACCTGAATTTGAAAGACTTAAAGAAGATATTAAATCAAAGAAAATAAACACTATAATTGCTTTAAAACAAGATAGAATAACTAGAAGTATTTTTGATTGGGAAGAACTTATGAGATTTCTAGAAGAAAACGATGCTTATCTTGATTGTGTTAATGATGATATTAATACTACTAATGCTAATGGCAAAATGGTTTCAAGAATATTAATGAGTGTATCACAACAAGAAATAGAAAGAACAAGTGAAAGAACTAAGGTTGGTTTAGCAGGTGCAATTAAACAAGGACACATACCACATCAAGCACCACTTGGTTATAAACATGAAAATAAAAAATTAGTTATAGACCATTTAACAAAAGATGTTGTTATAAGAATATTTGAACTTTATCATAAAGGAATGTCATATCAAAAGATAAGTACACTATTTAATAAAGAACAAGTATTGGGTAAAACAAATTGGAGAGATTCCTCTATTGTTGCAATTTTAGAAAATGAAATATACAAAGGCGATTTTGTTCATGGTAAAAGGACAAAACATCCTACTTATTATGAAAATGTTGTTGAACCTATTGTTAGTAAAGAAATGTGGGAAGAATGCCAAGTTCAAAAGAAAAAGAATTCTAAAAGTTATCAAAGAACTTTAACATATCTATTCTTGCAAAAATTAAGATGTCCTAAATGTAATAGAATTTTAGGTGGTAAAGCGACTCAAAAGAAAAACGGCAATGTTTATTATTACTATTACTGCCATGATTGTAAGATAAACTTTAAGGAAAGTTTAGTTGAAGAATATTTTAATGATTTTGTAAATGAACTTGTAGAATACGATTCAGTAGTAAATCAGTTCTTCTTACCAATGATTAAACAAAAATTTGATGAACCACAAGAAGAATTAAAGAAAGATATCAATAAACAAAAAGACAAACTAGAAAGAATTAAAAGAGCCTATATTAATGGTGTATTTAATTTAGAAGAATATAATGATGAAAGAAAGTTAGTTGAATCTGCTCTTGAAAAATTACAAAAAGAACTTGATGAAGCAACCTCTTGTGAAACTCTTAATTTTACCCCACAAGATATTTTACTAAAAAGAGATATTGATTATATAAATAAAGTTAAATTAGAAAAGGAATATAAAGAAAGAACTAAAACTTGGAAAGATTATACAAGAGAAGAAAAGTCTGAACTTATTATGAAATATGTTGATGATATTAAATTAGGTATTCTTAACAATTATATTTATGTAGATAATATCAATTTTAGAGAATCAATATGTAAGCCTTGTAATGAATTATTTGATGCTGGTTATATTGATGTTAAAACACCTGTTATTTTGGGTAATATTGTAGGTCAAATAAGATTTAGTAATTACTTACCTGAAAAAGAAATTGGTAAACATATAATGAGATTAAGACAATATTATGATGTTGGTTTTGAAGAAGCAACTTATTATGTAGAAGATAGAATATTCTATTTTAATTTCATTCACGATGATAGAGCGATAGTCAGAGTATTCCCTATGGAAGATTATGCAAAAATAGATCCTGATATAAAAATGAAAGAATATAAATATGGAATTATTTATATTCGTGGTAAAGATGAGTTTCAAATGCAAGATATAAATACTGCTTTTGATTATATACCAGATGAATCTAATGATTGTGTTATTTATACAAAAGAGCCTATTCCTATTGAAATTGGAGTAAAACCTGTAAAGAAAGAATTGTTGTACGAAGAAGAATAAAATGCGTGGCACGTTTTGTTGCATAGCAATGAAAGTGGCGATAGCATTTTATAAGACTTATGTAATTTTGTTTTATTACGAAGTTTTAAAACATTATGGAATAAGTCATAAAAGGGTTCTAGGGAATCCCTAGCCCACGAGGTTATTTTGTTAGTATGACAAAATACCTAGGGGGTTAAATATTTTGTCATACTAACAAAATATATTTCTAAAAAACAAAGGAGTTGATTATTTATGAAGAAAGAATTTTATAACTTAAAGTATGGAAAGTGTAAATTATTAGATGAGAAAAAAGACTTATATTTAGTGTATGCCGAAAACTGTGAACTACATTATATTGTTTGTACTTATATTGATAATATGGGAACTATGATGGGTCAAGAATTTTTTGAAACACTAAATCAAGCCAAATTATACTTTAATAAAGGAGCGTGATTATTATAGAACTAGCATATTCTTTTCATTTAGGTAGTGATAAAAATAAAAGAAACACATCAAGAAGTAGTGCTAAATCAAATAGAAGTGGTTCTACTTCTCTATCAAATAATGCCATACAAAATTCGGCAGGTTTAACGAAAGTAGATAAACATAATTATAGAAAGTATGATAACAATCAAAATGACATTGAAATTATTAAAGGCAGTTCTTCATTAGTTGATGATGTCAAAAAATTATATAAGGAAGAATTTGATGAATCGAAAGAAGAATATAATCTAAAGCAAGTAAGAGATGATAGAAAAATCAAAGATTATTTTACTCATATAAGTAATAATGAGAAAAATGATTTAGCCTGTGAAATAATAATTGAACTTGGAGATAAAAAATATTGGGATACAAAGGATGATAAGTTTAAAAGAAGAATGACAAATGTTTATAAAAATCAAGTTGAAGATTTAGAAATTATATTACCAACCTTTAAGATAGCAAGTGCTATTATTCATTATGATGAAACAAGCCCTCACTTGCATATCGTAGGTGTTCCTATAAAATTTAATAATAAAAATGGTATGAAAAAACAAGTTGGTAAATCAGATGTATTTACAAAAGAAAGTTTAAGAAAATTACAAGATAAAATGCGTACCTTATGTATTGAATCTTTTAATAAAGAATATAACCTAACTAACACTTTAAAATGTAAGAAAAAAGGTAGAAATCATGATTATCATATCACTGAAATGGACAATTATTTAGAAATGAAAGAGCAACTTGAAAAAAATCAAAAAAGTTTAAATAAAACCAAACAACAATCTGACCTGCTAGATAATGATACAAAAGAAACAAAAGATATTGTTAATAATTTAAAATTAGCATTTGGCAGAAAAGATAAATATGTTATAACACAAGAGTGTAAAGATAAAATCAATAGTTTTATCAGCCAAGTAGAAAATACAAATAAAGAATATAAGAATATTCAAAAATTATCAACAACTCTTACCAATGTTGACTCTAATATTAAAGAAAACAATAAGAAAATAAAAATACTTACTGAAAATAATGAGGCATTGGAATTACGAGTTAAAAGTCTTACTGAAAAAAATAAGTTAAAAGATAATGAAATTGACGAATTAAAAGAAGAAAATAATTCTTTATTTGCAGAACTTAATTATTTTAAAAATAAGTTTATAAGACTTATTCAATTTATAAAAAATAGATTATTTAATAGAAAAGATAGAGATAAATATCGTGACTTTTCACGAGATTTATATGAACATGGTGTTATTGAACATGATACGATTAAAGAATTAAATGATACTTATAAATCCAGTAAAGAACATGATTTAGGCAAAGAAAAAGATGATTACGATATTGAAATCTAATCATCTTTTCTATTTTCAACAATTCTATTCCATGAAATTTTATGTTCATAATCAAGTTCTTCATTTGCTTGCAAGTTTTTAGAATAATAAGCTAAAAATTCATCTGAATTTGTTAACAATCTCAAATAATATTTAAGAGAGTCAAATATCCCATTAACAATTACTTGACATCCATACTCATCATAAATTTCATCAATTTTTTTATTAATTTTATCCAATTCATTAAAGTCTGGTTTTGATGTACTTAAAATATAATATCTTTGTACATTTTTATTATATTTTATTTTATCATAGGCATAATCCACCATTAAATGGGTGGGTTTTATATCAAATTTAATCTCAACAACTTCATATATTTCATTTGTAATTTTATCTCTAACGACAATGTCACCAGTTTCTTTTGAACTTCTATCACTTGAATTATGAGATCCTAAATCATCTAATTTCATATTTTTAAATCTATCAAAATGTTTTATCATGCATTCATATATACTATAAAATGCAATTACTGGTAAAATTGATGCCCCACGAGAAGAATATTTGTAATAAAAATGACTATGTAACATTTCAATTACATCCCTAATTGGAACATTACTTTCTTTGTCAATAGGGTTAATTACTTTAACTGTTCTTTTCTGCTTTTCAATAATACTTTGAGTAAAAATGCCAACTAGATAATCTAATGATGAAACATTTTCTGTTTCAACTTCATCTAATATGGTTAAAAAAGCCATTTTTAAATCTGCTTTATTTATTCTACCAGGGAAATCATTAGTAAATGGATGCAATTGTTCAATACTTCTTGTTAACCATCCAGATTCTTTCATAGCCCCTAAAAATCTTTTTTCTTTTAAAAATGGAGTAACATATTTTGTATCAAAACTTCTTCCAGAATATCCGTTAGGTAAATCTACTTTATGATATCTTACATCTTGTTCAGGATGTAAGCATTTATACGTCAAACTTGAAACTAATGCAGTAAATACTCCTTTATTACTTTGTTCATTTTCAACGATTATTTTTATTAAATCTTTCTGCATTTCAGATAAATTTAAATTATCCAAATTCTTGTTTTTCTTTGCCTGATTATAAATGTTTTCTAAAAATTGTGATGGATTTAATTCTTCATTCATATTCACACCTCTTTCAAATAATTGTTCATACACTTTTTTAGCAACTGCTTTTATTACAGGAACACAAACACTATTCCCAATCCTTTCGTATAATTTGGCACTTGGACCAATCTTTTTAAAGTTTTCAGGGAAGCCAAAAAAGCGATAACATTCATCAATTGTGATTTTTCTAACAATTTTATTATCATATATATAAAATCTTCCATTGACTTCTTGAGAAGCTATCGTTGGATGCATACCCTCTGAAGAATAGATTCTATTTACTTGTCTATGAACTCTAGATAAATGCTCTGTGTTAGGTCTTACACCTGCTTTTCTAATTGGTTTGTTAAGATATCCTGTAAAAATCAAACCAGAACCTTTTTGCTGCTTAATGTATTTATCCTCTAAAATAGTATATTGTTCAGGTTTTAAAATTTCAAAATTTCCATTTTTGTCTAAAAAATTCTTCATTGATTTTGATGGAATACCTTTAACTTTGTCAAAATCGAAATGTATTCCTTCTCTCGATCCAACAATTATAATTCTTTCTCTATTTTGTGGAACACCAAAGTCTTTGGCATTTAAAACTTTATAATTAACAGAATAACCTAAGTCATTTAAAGTGTCTATAATCACAGTAAGTGTTTTTCCCTTATCATGTGTAGTTAAATTTTTTACATTCTCTAAAATAAATGCTTTTGGCTTTTTTTCTTTTAAAATTCTAACAATATCAAAAAATAATGTTCCTCTTGTTTCATCAATAAATCCCTTTTGTCGACCGCATATAGAAAATGATTGGCATGGGAAACCAGCACATAATATATCAAAATCTGGAATAGTAGAAGGATCCAACTTTGTTATGTCACAATATGGATTATCCCCAAAATTTTCTTCATACATTTTGCATGCATGTTCATCTATTTCAGAACTAAATACACATTCTCCATCAATGCTTTCGAGGGCTAATCTAAAGCCACCAATACCAGCAAACAAATCAATAAAAGTAAATTTTTTTTTCATTTAAATTATTCCCTCCAATCTATATTAAATCTAATTCATTATACCATATTTTTGCTTTTTTTCATGGTATAACTCTCAATATTTTTTTATTACATTAAAGCTTATTATTTAATTAAATCAAAAGAAATTCTTTGATAAAAAATTGTTATATTTAGCAATAAAATCATCTTTGTTAGACAGTTCATCATATATTCCAAGATTATTTATAATTTCGTTTATAGGAAGTTTTGTAATTTCCTTATTTCCATACCCTAATATATATAAATATCTTCCAAATGGTCCCCAAACATAATCCTTTTCACTATAATTTTTTACTGCATATATAACACTAATTAAAATTTCAGTATTAGTATATTTATCGTTATAATCATCACCTATAAATAGAATATCATCTATTATTGGTTGCATATATTTATATAAATATTCATTCATAGGAAATTTATACTTCTCCTCTGGATAAAACAAGCTAAAATTCTGAGATATTTCATTTATTCTATTGAATAAATTAGTGATTAATGAATCAGTATCTCTATAATAATGTGATGAATCAATTTTATCATCAGACATACTAATAATTTCTTTTATAATTTCATAGTTTTCTGCTTCTAATGATGTAATAAATATTCCATAAATTAAAATCAATGTTGGAAAATACAATAAAGATATCAAAGCAGTATTCCCACTAAATACTCCAGTTGGGTATACTTTATAAATTATTTTTTTTATCAATTTAATATATTTTTTATCTCCATAATATGATAATAATATTACAGCTACTAATAAATTCTTTATATTATTTAGACTTTCTATAATTTTAGACTTGAAAATATCTTCGTTAATTTTACTTAAATCCATTTTCTGTATATTAAATTTTGATAAATAAATTTTGATTTCTTCATTTATCAAATCATTAATTTTAATATAATTTTTAGAATCCGATAGTAAAATTTTTAATTTTTTTTCAAATTGATTATCGTTATATCTTTTTAACGCTATTTCTGGAACATCAATTAAAATATCATTATCTTTTTCTGTATTTCTACCAATTAATTCATTCAATTCTTCAAAATTGAATATAAAATCACCTTCGCCATAAAAAGTTCCACAACCTGGTGTTTGATATGATCTTGGATCATTTGAAACTTTGTTATAAACATAATTCATGACTGATGAAGCACTTAACACACCATATTCTGTTTTTGCTTCTCCATTAAGAGCATCTAATAAATATGAGGTGAATATAGAATTATTATGCTTTCCACCAGAATCTTTAACTGTTTGATCTGATTTTCCTGCAGTAAGAACTTGACGACTATATCTTCTCAACATATCTTTTAAAAATCTTTTTGAACCGTTAACATTTCTTTGTAATGCCAAACCACTATAACAAGCATCCATTATATAAAAAATATGCTTTGCCCTAAATAATTCGGAATCATTTATTAATGAATCCCAACTTATCATTGAATTAAGATTTTGTTCAGTTCCATTACAGGGAACTAAATACCCTTTGTCCTTTAATCCTGCTTGATATGTTATACCATGTCCTGCATAAAAGATTAAAACAGAATCATCATTACATGCTTCTTTAGAGATTTCATAATAAGCATTCATAATATTTGTTTTAGTTGCATCGTCATCAAGAATCAATTTAATATTTTCTTTTTTATAACCTAATTTATCAATTAATATATCATATATAGACCTTGCATCATTTACAGCGTATTCAAGATTATTTAAATTGTCATATTTATTTATTCCAATTATTAATGCAAAATGTTCGTCATAAGATATTTTTAATTCTGCCATTGTATACACCTCTAAATAATATTTTACCACATATTATTGCTTTTTTTGACACAATCGTCTATATTTATGTTAGAATATTTATAGAGATTGATATTTGTATATCAATTCGTATATTGGAAAAAAGTTGTAGATACCTACGACAACCGCTCCAGATTGATAGGAAACTCGGAAATTAACTTCTGAGAGTAATAAATGCTAAC